>Ga0302314_10000283_pt1 | contig 91641 bp, 86 predicted proteins | sample III_Palsa_N2_3_FD_200533 | JGI IMG/M metagenome (GOLD analysis project Ga0302314, IMG submission 200533) | Peat permafrost microbial communities from Stordalen Mire near Abisko, Sweden - III_Palsa_N2_3 | ecosystem: Environmental > Terrestrial > Soil > Palsa > Peat permafrost | place: Sweden...
CTTTCAGCATGCGCTGCATGCCGGAGGATTCGAGCTGGAACACCGCGATGGTCTGCGCCTTCTTCAGCAGCTCATACGGCTTGGGGTCGTCCAGCGGCAGCTGCGAGATATCCAGCGGTGCTTCGCCTGCTTTCGCGCGGCGCGCGTTGATCGCCTTCACCGCCCAGTCGATGATGGTGAGCGTGCGCAGGCCGAGAAAGTCGAACTTCACCAGGCCGACGGCTTCGACGTCGTCCTTGTCGAACTGGGTGACCACGCCGGCGCCGCCCGGTTCGCAGTACAGCGGCGCGAAATCGGTCAGCGCGGTCGGCGCGATCACCACGCCGCCGGCGTGCTTGCCGGCATTGCGGGTCAGGCTTTCCAGCTTCAGCGCCAGATCGATCAGCGCGCGGGCGTCTTCATCGTTCTCGTAGGCTTCGCAGAATTCCTTGACGACGCGATCGGTTTCTTTCTTCGATTTTTCCGAGCGGCCCAGCGCATCCGACAAGGTCAGGTCGAGCGGGCGCGGCGGCACCAGCTTGGCCAATCGATCGACCTGGCCGTACGGCATGCTGAGCACGCGGCCGGAGTCGCGCAGCACGGCCTTGGCCGCCATCGAGCCGTACGTGATGATCTGGCTGACGCGGTCGCGGCCGTACTTCTGCGCGACGTAATCGATCACCTCGTCGCGGCGATCCATGCAGAAGTCGATGTCGAAGTCGGGCATCGAGATGCGTTCGGGATTGAGAAATCGCTCGAACAGCAGGTCGAACTGCAACGGGTCCAGATCCGTAATCTTCAGCGCCCATGCGACCAGCGAACCGGCGCCCGAACCGCGGCCGGGCCCAACCGGAATGCCGTGTTCCTTGCCCCAGTTGATGAAGTCCGCCACGATCAGAAAGTAGCCGGGGAAACCCATCTTGACGATGACGTCCAGCTCGCGGTCGAGCCGCTTTTCGTAGTCGGCCGGCGTGCAGTTGGCGGCGAGCGGCGCGGCGGACAGGCGCTGCTTCAGCCCGTCGTGTGAAAGCTCGCGGATATAGCTGCCCAGGTCGTGTCCCTTGGGCACCGGAAAGTCGGGCAGATAATACGTGCCGAATTCCAGCTCGACATTGCAGCGCCGCGCCAGCTCGACGGTGTTTTCCAGCGCTTCGGGAATGTCGGCGAACAGCGCCTCCATCTCTTCGGGCGATTTCAGATACTGCTGGTTGCTGTAATCGCGCGGACGCTTGTTGTCCGCCAGCACGCGCCCCTGGTTGATGCACACGCGCGCCTCGTGCGCGTCGAAATCATCCTGCAGCAAAAAGCGTACGTCGTTGCTGGCGATCACCGGCAGCTCAAGTTCGGCGGCGAGCGCCAGCGCCAGCGTGTTCCACTTTTCTTCGCCGTCGCGGCCGCAGCGGGTCAGCTCCAGATATAGCCGGTCGGGAAAAAGACGGGTCAATGGCCGCAGTTTTGTCAGTGCAGCATCGATACCCTGATTCAAGGCGACGCGGCCCACTTCGCTCTCACGTCCCAGCAGAGCAATCAATCCATGCGCTGCTTCGGCATGCAGCCAGCCGGCTTCGATCAGCGCGCGACCGCCATGCTGGCCTTCGCGCCACGCGCGCGATACCAGTCGTGACAGATTGAGATAGCCTTCGCGGTTCTGGCATAGCAGGTTGAGCCGCCATGGCCGCGGGTCGTCGGGGGCTGAAATCCAAAGGTCGCAGCCGCTGATCGGCTTGATGCCGGCGGCGCTGCACGCCTTGTAGAACTTCACCAGCGCGAACATGTTGCATTCGTCGGTGAGCGCCACCGCCGGCATATTGGCGCGCACGCAGGCGTCAACCAGCGCCTTGATGCGGATGGTTGAATCGACCAGCGAATATTCGCTGTGCAGATGCAGGTGGACGAAGCGAACGGCGGACATAGGGCTCGCGAAATCGACGCGGACATTAAGCATGCCGAGCGGCACGCCAACCGTCAGGCTACCCGTCGCTTACGCCAGCGGCAAGATTGACTTGAGTCGAGTTTGCGCGATACGAGCGGACAAGCCGATCCGTCCGGTTGGCTCAGTTGAACGCCGTGATCAGCAGGTAGCCATCCAGCAGCATGATCAGTGCCGTAGCGGCGCTCGCCAACACCAGGAAGCTTCGGCCGAACGCATATTGGCCCATCAGATCGCGCTTGCGTGCCAGCATCATCATTGGCAGCAAAGCAAACGGCAGCGCGACGCCGAGCACGCACTGGCTGAGTACCAGTACTGCGTCGGCGCTCATACCGGGTCCCGAAGTGAGCAGCGCAAAGCCGATGCCCACGCCGGCCAGACGCGTGCCGATACCGCGCAGCCAGGTGCGGCTTTCACGCCCGCGAAAACCCCGGCTGAGGATGCTGCCTGCCAGCACGCCGGTAATCGCCGAGCTTTGCCCGGCGGCGTACAGCGCGACAGCAAATATCACCGCCGCACCGGTGCCAAGAGTCAGCGCAATCGTGCGGTACGCATCGTCCAGACTGCTGACTGCGGCGCCGATGTGCGAAAGCGAAGCGGCAGCCACCATCAGCATGGCGGCATTGACCAGGGTCGCCAGCAGCAGCGAAACGCGCGTATCGGTTTCGACGACACGCAGGGCCATCGGCCGTTCCTGCGGCAGCAGGCTCTTGCTGCGATCGGCGATGAGACCGGAGTGCAGAAACAGATTGTGTGGCATGACCGTGGCGCCCACGATGCCCAGCGCCACGGCAAGCATGCCGTGGTTGCCGAACACCTTGGCGCTGGACGCGAGCCCTTGCAGTACGTCCATACCGGCCGGATGGGCCTTGATCAGCAGATAGACGAAGCTAAGCGAAACAATCGCGAGCAGCCCGCTGATCACGTATTCGTGGGCGCTGCGGCGTTTTTGCGACAGCGCCATGATCGCCAGCGTGCCGACAGCGGCAATAACCAGACCGCCTTCCAGTGGGATGCCAAATAAAAGCCGCAGCGCAATCGCGCCGCCGATCAGCTCAGCCAGCGCGGTCGCGACAATCGCCAGTTCGCTGGCCATCCACGCACTGAGTACCAGCGGCCGCGGCAGTAACCGCCGGGTGAGCGTGGCAAGATCCTCGCCGGTGGCCATGCCCAGCCGCGCGGCCATGGTCTGGAACAGCAGGCCGAGCAGGCTGGCCAGCAGCACCGAGCCGAGCAGCACGTAGCCATAGCGCGAGCCCGCGGCGATGTCAGTCGCCCAGTTGCCGGGGTCGACGTAGCCGACCGCGACCAAAAGTCCCGGTCCGATCATACGGCGCATGGACAGCCGGGTTGCCATCGACATCTTTCGATTGACGGGATGCAGAAAACTCAAGGTTTCAATCAGTGCGGACACGGCAGTGGCACGGTGACGTCAGGTAAGCCTATTGGCGCGCACGGAAGCGTCGGTGTCCAAGTGATACTGCCCATGTGCATCATAGGCAACGGCTATCGGAGATGGCTCACTCCGGTAGCAGCGGTCTTTCCAGCAGCCGCCTGACCGGGGCGTAGCTTCGCCGGTGCTGCAGGCAGGGTCCAAGCAACGACAACGCGGCCAGATGCGCCGGCGTGGGATAGCCTTTGTGCACGGCAAACCCATATCCCGGATGCTGCGCATCCATCGCTACCATCAGGCGATCGCGGGTGACCTTGGCGAGAATCGACGCGGCGCTGATGGCGGGCTCCAGCGCGTCACCGCCGACGATGGCACGGCCGGAGCAGGGAAGATCCTTCGGCAGCTTGTTGCCGTCGATCAGCGCCTCGTCAGCAACGATTTGCAGGCCCGCCACGGCGCGACTCATGCCGGTCATGGTGGCCTGAAAGATATTGAGGCGATCGATTTCGTCCGGCTCGATCAACACCACGCACCAGGCCAGCGCGCGCTCGATGATTTGCGGATACAGCGCCTCGCGCCTGTCTTCACTGAGTTTTTTCGAGTCGTTGAGCCCGACGATGGGACGTTCCGGGTCGAGGATGACCGCCGCCACCGACAACGGGCCAGCGAGCGGCCCGCGGCCGGCTTCATCGACGCCAGCAACGAGAAGGCTGTTTGCTGTTATGCCGTTGGACGCATCGACCAGCAACGAAACGCTGCTTCCCAGCAGATCAACTGACACGGCTGTCATCCAGCAACTCGGCGATTGCCACGGCGGCACGTTCGCCGGCATGGCCCTCAAGCCCGCTGCGCAGCGCGCGATGCAGCAGTTCAAAGGCGTTGACGATATGGGCCCGCCGTTCGCTATCCTGAAAAAGTGCCGATGTGGCGGCCGCCAGATTTACGGCAGTGCAGTTGTCCTGCATGAATTCGGGCACCAGCAATTCGCCGTCGATGCCGCTGGCGCGCGCAAGAATGTTGGGCAGCGCGTAGACGTCGGTCTTCAGCATCTTCAGCGCGCGTGCGATGCGATAACTCATCGGCGCGACGCGATAGCCCACCACCATGGGGCGCTTGGCCAGCATAGCCTCCAGCGTCGCGGTGCCGGAGGCCAGCAGCACCACGTCCGCGGCCAGCATTGCCTCGTGCGCATGGCCGTCAAGCAGCAGCGGCGTGGTTTCGTCGCGCGGCAATTTCGCCAGCAACGCTTTGAGCTTCCCATGGACCTGCGGATTGGCGGCCGGAATCACGATGCGCAAACCGGGCAGCGCGTCGGCAACACGCATCGCGGCATCGATGAAAACCTGGCCCATGCGCGCCAGTTCGGACGGCCGACTGCCGGGTAATAGCGCCAGGATCGGCGCCTGCTGTGGCAATTGCAGAAATTCGCGCGCGCCGACCCGGTCGGAAACCAGTGCAAAGCGGTCGGCCAAGGGATGGCCGACGAAACGCGCGTCGATACCGTGCCTGGCGTAAATCGGCGGCTCCATCGGAAACAGGCACAGAATGCGGTTGGCGCTACGGCCGATTTTCTCTGCGCGCTTTTCACGCCAGGCCCACACCGACGGGCTCACGTAATGCACGGTTTTCAGACCGGCAAGTTTCAGCCGCCGCTCCAGGCCAAGATTGAAGTCGGGGGCGTCAATGCCGACCACCATCGCCGGCTGCACTTTCAGCAACCGCGCGATCAGCTCGCGGCGAAGTCGCAACAGCCGAGGCAGATGCCGGATGACCTCGCTAAAGCCGAACAGCGACAGCTCACGAATGTCGTACCAGGACTCGAAACCCTGCGCCTGCATGCGTGCGCCGCCGATGCCGATAAAGCGCGCCTCGGGATAACGCTCGCGCAGGGCGATAATCAAATCAGCGCCGAGCTGATCGCCGGAATCTTCGCCAGCGATCAGCGCGATCAATGGGGCGACAGGAGAAGCATTGATGGAGACGTCGATGTTCTGCATTTCGTCTCCTGATGAAAGCGGGCGCCAGAGCGCGCGTTTGACGACGACAAGCGGGACGCTTATCGAGCCAGCGTTCGTTGGCTGCGATCGAGAAAGTCGAGCATGGAGCGCACGTCATCGCTTTCGCTGGCCTGCTTTTCCAGCAGTTCGCGCGCTTCCGGCAGCGATAATCCGGCCATGTAGAGGGTGCGATAGGCGCGTTTGATCGCTGAAATGCGCGGCGCATCGAAACCACGTCGCTTCATGCCTTCGCTGTTGATGCCGCGCGGGCGACCGTGCTGTTCGTTGGCCATCATCACGAACGGCGGTACGTCCGAACCTACGAGACAGCCCATGCCGATAAACGCGTGCGCACCGACCTTGCAGAACTGGTGGATGCCCGAGTATCCGGACATGATGGTCCAGTCGCCCACTTCGACATGACCCGCCAACGCCGAATAGTTGGAAAAAACGACGTTGTTGCCGACCTGGCAATCGTGCGCGATATGCACGTAAGCCAGCAGCCAGTTGTCGTTGCCGATGCGCGTTACGCCGCCACCTTCACCGGTGCCGCGGTTGATGCTGGCGAATTCGCGGATGAGGTTGCGATCGCCAATCACCAGCTCGGTGCGCTCGCCGGCGAATTTCTTGTCCTGCGGATCGCCGCCCAGTGAAGCGAACTGCGCAATGCGGTTATCGCGGCCGATCTTCGTGGGGCCTTCGATCACGACATGCGGCCCGATGACCGTGCCCTCGCCGATTTCCACGTTGGCGCCGATCACGCTATACGCACCGATACTGACGTTGGCACCGATAATCGCGGAAGGATCAATCAGCGCTGTCGCGTGAATCATTTATTGGATCTCCCAGCGCACATCAGCTCGCAGCTGGCTACCTCTTTGCCCTCGACCAGCGTGCGCGCAACGAAGATGCCCATGCCGCGCATCAGGCGCTTGAGGGTGACTTCGATACGCAGTTGGTCGCCGGGCCCGACAACGGCGTTGAAGCGCGCGTTGTCGACCTTGACCAGATAGAACAGCGGGCTGCCGGCATTGCCTTTCAAGCGGCTGCTGATCTGAGTCAGCAGTCCGGCGGTCTGGGCCATTGCTTCCACGATCAATACGCCCGGCATCACCGGGTGGCCGGGAAAGTGGCCCTGAAAAAACGGCTCGTTGATACTCACGTTTTTCAGCGCGACGACGCTGACGTCGGGCACGATTTCGATGACCCGGTCGACCAGCAAAAAGGGGTAGCGATGTGGCAGCAGTTCCTGGATCTGCTCGATATTGACCGGCATCGTAATGGCGGCGGGTTTGTCACTCATGGGTCTTGTCCTTTTCCAGCGCCGATAGGCGACGCGCGTACTCATCAAGATGTTTGAAGCGTGCTGCGTTTTTCCGCCACGAACGATTGGGCTGCAGCGGCACGCCCGACGAATATTCACCGGGCTCGCGGATCGAGCTGGTTACCAGACTTTTCGCCGTAATGGTAACCCGGTCGGTGAGTTCGAGATGGCCCAGCACGCCGGCGTTGCCGCCGATCATGCAGTAGCGGCCGATCTTTGCGCTGCCGGCCACGGCCGCGCAGCCGGCCATCGCCGTATGTGCACCGACGTGGACGTTGTGCGCGATCTGGATCTGGTTATCCAGCCGCACGTCTTCCTCGAGCACCGTGTCGTCCAGCGTGCCGCGGTCGATGGTTGTATTGGCGCCGATTTCGCAGTCATCGCCGATACGCACGCCGCCCAGTTGGGGCAGCTTGATCCAGCCGCCGTGACTGGAAGCTTCGTGATCGAAGGCCAGGCCAAAACCGTCCGAGCCGATCACGGCGCCGGGGTGTACCAGCACGCGCTTGCCCAGCGTTACGCGGGTGACCAGCGTCACGCGCGCCACCAGTCGCGATTGCGCACCGACCACACAGTTGTTGCCAATAATGCAATGCGGACCGAGTACCGCGCCGTCTTCGATGACCGCGCCGTCTTCGATCACGCAGCAGGGGCCGATGCTGGCGCTTTGGCTTACTTGGGCGCTGTCGGCAACCACGGAGCTGACATGAATGCCCGGAGGCGCCAGTGGCAGGCGTTCGAACAACGCGGCTATTTTCGCGTAGGCGACATAGGGATCGTTGGCGATCAAGGCGGCGCTTGGACAGGCGGCCAGGTTTTCCTCGCGCAGTACGACAATGCCGGCGCAAGTCTCCGCCAGCTGTGCTTCGTATTTGCCGTTGGAAAGAAAAGTCAGTTGACTTGCGCCCGCACCGGCAAGGGTGCCGACGCCGTTGATGCGCTGCTCACCGTTGCCATGCGGCGTCAGTTGAAAGCGCTCGGCCAGCTCGGCCAGTGAATAGGACACCGCGTTCAAGAATGCGCTCCGCGCCTCGGCGCCGAACGGCGCGCCGGTGCGCCGAGCCGGATCATCAGAACTGGCTGCCAAAGGTGAACTGGATCTTTTCTTCGTAATGGCCGTCATCCGGCTGCGTGCGGAACGGATGCGCCAGGCTGATGATCAGCGGGCCGATCGGCGCGCGCCAGTGCAGCGAGATACCGGCCGATGCACGCAGCGTGCTGGCGTCGAAGGACTTGATATCCTGGTAGGCATTACCGACGTCCATGAACACCGAAACACGCGCCGTGTTGATGTCTTTCAGGAACGGCAGCGGCAGATACACCTCGGTCGTGCCCAGCACCTTGAACGCGCCGCCGATCGGTTCGGCGTAATTGCCGTCCGGGCAGAAGCCGTCTTTCGCGGGCTTCACGTCGGCCAGGCACACGCGCGGTCCCAGGGTGTTGTCCTGGAAACCGCGCACGTCGCGCACGCCGCCGGAGTAGAAGTTTTCGAAGAACGGGAAATCCTGTCGCATATCGACCAGGGTGTGGTCGGTGACGGTCTTCTGCAGGGCATCGTAATCGGTGTCGCTGATGCCGTTGGTGCCGTAAGTCTTGCCGTAGCCGACCTGACCATCGAGATACAGCACAAAGCCGCCGCCGATCGGCCAGTAATGATTGGCCTCGGCGGTCAATTTCCAGTACTGGATGGTCGAGCCGGGCAGGGCAACATCGGTCGATGCCGAAAACAGGCCGCCGCGGGTCGGCGAAAAGTAGTCGTTGCGCGTGTCGTGGCTCCAGCCCAGCGTGCCGGTCCAGGTATGGATGGTCTGGTTGCCTATTTCGTTCTGATAGTCAATCAGCACCTGCGGGCTGAAGCCGGGGATCAGGCTGACCTTATCGCTGCTGATGCCCAAGCCGACGCGTATGGCATCCGTTTCCGATACCGGAATGCTCAGGTACGTGGAAAACTCCTTGTCACTGGTGGAGTAATCGGCGAAGTCCGTGTCGCCGTAGTCGGTTTTGGAAAAGGTGGCGTTGTAACCGATGCCAATGCCGCTGTCGGTCAGATAAGGGTTGAAATAGTTGACGCCGAACTTCGTGTAGTAGGTGCTGCGCTCGCCGCTGATCGAGGCGGTATCGCCGGTACCGAAAACGTTGTTCTGTGACACCGAGGCATTGAGGATGATGCCGTCGTACTGCGAGTAGCCCACGCCGAACTGCAGGCTACCGGCGGACTGCTCCTCGACCTTGACGGTGACGTCGACCTGATCCAGCGAGCCGGGTACGAGCTTCTTGTCGATGTCGACAGTCTTGAAATAACCCAGTCGCTGCAAGCGAATCTTGGACCGATCCAGCGCAGCCTGCGAATAGAAGCTGCCTTCAAGCTGGCGCATTTCGCGGCGCATCACCTGGTCCTCGGTGCGCGTGTTGCCCTGGAAAACCACGCGGCGCACATATACGCGCTGGCCGGGCTCGATAAACAGAGTCAGATCGACGGTGCGCTTTTGCTTGTCCAGTTTCGGAATCGGGGTGACCTTGGCAAAGGCATAGCCGATATTGGACAGGATCGCCTTGATCGACTTGGTGCTGGCCTCGACGGCGGCACGGTTGAACAGGGCGCCCTTCTTGGCGTACACGAACTGGCGCAGCGTTGCCTCGGGCAGGATCAAGGTACCGAGCAGCTTCACGTCGGCGATCGTGTAGGTATCGCCTTCCTTGACGCTGGTGTCGATGTACATCGAACGCTTATCCGGGGCGATGGTGACCTGGGTCGAGTCGACGCCGAAATCCGCGTAACCGCGATTCATGTAATAGGACTGAAGTTTTTCCAGATCGCCGGACAATTTTTCGCGCGAATACTGGTCGTCCTTCGAATACCAGGACATCAGGCCGGGCGTGTTCGACTCGAATCCTTCGCGCACTTCCTTGTCGGTAAATGCGTGATTGCCCGTGATGTTGATTTCTTCGATCTTGGCCGCCTTGCCTTCGCGAATTTCGATATCGACGGCGACGCGGTTGCGCTCAAGCTGCGTTACGTGCGGCGTCACCGACACGTTGTACTTGCCGCGGTTGTAGTACTGGCGGATCAATTCCTGCTGGACGTTGTCCAGCGCCAGCCGGTCGAAGGTTTCGCCTTCGGTCAGGCCGATTTCCTTGAGACCTTTCTTAAGGTCATCAGTCTTGATGTCCTTGTTGCCGCGGATGGTCAGCTTGGCGATCGACGGGCGCTCGGTCACCTTGATCACCATGATGTCGCCGTCGCGATCGATTTCCACGTTGCTGAAAAACTTGGTTTGATACAGCGCACGAATGGCTTTCTGGGCCTGTTCGTTGGTCAGCTGATCACCCTTGTTGACAGGCAGATAGTTGAAGACCGTGCCCGCGGAGATGCGGCTGAGACCGTCGATACGGATGTCCGACACCACGAACGGGTCGAAGGCAAACGTATTGGCGGAGAGGGAGGCAAGCAGGATCAGCGCGGCGATACGCTTCATCGTCGGTTCCGTTGGGTTATTTCGATGGAACGGCCAGCGCGGCCGCTCCGATCAACGCATGAAACAGGCACAAGTCCCGCTTCGAAAAAAGAGCTGCGCTCCGCAGGAGCACATCGTGTAACGCATGGTTTTGCCCCGCTGCGGCGCGCGCAGCCAAGCTGTTTACCGATAGGCCCCCGAACCTGCCTGTCGTGGTCACGACAGCAAAATCCCGTGGATATCGTTGTAGAACGCCAGCCCCATAAAGGTAAACAGTAGCGCCAGCCCGATGTACTGACCGACGATCATTGCCTGCTCGCTGACCGGACTGCCTTTGATCAGCTCGATCAGATAATACAGCAGGTGCCCGCCATCAAGGACGGGAATCGGCAACAGGTTGAGAATCGCCAGGCTTAGCGACACCAGGGCAAGAAATTGCAGAAATGACGCCAGGCCCATGCCTGCCGATGCGTTGGCCACCCGGGCAATGCCAATCACACCGTGCAGGTTCTGCGTCGAAGCCCGCCCGCTGATCAGCTTGCCGAGCATGCTGAACGTCTGGGCGGCGTTGCGCCAGGTGCTTTGCAGCGCAGCGCCGAAGGCCTTGATCGGGCCATAGCGCACCATCACCGTTTCCGGCAGCGGCGCACCCACGCCCATTACCCATTTGATCGGCTGACCCTGCAGTGACTCCCAGCGGGCAGTGACGCTCAAATTTTTTGTTTGGCCATTGCGTTCGACGACAACGTCAAGCTTCGGCGATTTCACGGCGTCGGCCTGCACCAGCTTGCCGAAGCTGACGAAGTCCGCTGCCGGTTGGCCGTTGACGCTGATCAACTTGTCACCGCCCTGCATGCCGGCCAGCGCTGCCGGTTGACCGGCATTTACGGTGGCCGCTATCGCCGGAGGCGACGCAGGCTGTAAGCCCAGCTTGCCGAAGTACTGCTCGATGGGCTGGCCAGCGGGTAACTGATCCAGTGGCAATACCAGTTGACGCGTGCGGCCATCGCTATCACGCACGGACATCGGCAGCGGCGTACGACCGAGCATAGCGTTGGCCAGCACATCCAGTGAATCGCCCCAAGTGGTCACGTCCTGGCCGCCAATGCTCAGAATGCGGTCGCCGGGCAAGATGCCGGCTTTTGCTGCGAGGCTCTGCGGCGTGGCGCTGATCATCGGCGCCACGTCCTGGCGGCCCAGCATGAACATCAGCCAGAACGCCGCCAGGGTAAAGATGACATTGAAGCCCGGGCCGGCGGCAACGATAGCGATGCGCTGCCACACCGTTTTGCCGGTGAACTCCTGATCACGCAGCGCCGGATCGACCTCGCCTTCGCGCGCATCCAGCATCTTGACGTAGCCGCCCAAGGGTATCGAGGCGATCTGATATTCCGTGCCATCGCGGCCGGTGCGCTTCCAGATGGCTTTGCCGAAACCCACCGAAAACCTCAACACCTTGACGCCACAGCGGCGAGCGACCCAGTAATGGCCAAACTCGTGAAAGGTGACCAGCACGCCAAGCGTGACGATCAACCAGAAAATCGAGCCGAAAAAAGAGTTCATCAATTACCGTTAAAGAGAGGTATCGAGCCAAGAATATCAGCAAGCATTGCGCAGAATGCGGCGGGCGGCTTCCCGAGCCACCCGATCGCGTTCACGCAGCGTTTGAATATCGACCACAGCTTGCGCCGGCAGTTCCGCAAGCACCGACTCGACCAGATCGGCAATCGACAGGAACGGCAGCGCGCCGGCAAGAAAGGCCTCCACCGCGATCTCGTTGGCCGCGTTCAGCACGGCCGGCGCATCACCGCCGGCGCGCAGCGCCTGAAACGCCAGCGCCAGGCAACGAAAGGTGGCCAGATCGGGCGGTTCGAAGCCCAGCGGTGCGCAGGCGGCCAGATCCAGCGGGGCCACGCCGGCCTCAACGCGTTCCGGCCAGGCCAGCGCGTGAGCAATCGCGGTGCGCATATCGGGGTTGCCCAGCTGTGCCAGCACGGAGCCGTCGACGTATTCGACAAACGAGTGCACCAAGCTTTGCGGATGCACGACCACGTTGATCGCCTCGACCGGCGCACCGAACAAGTGGTGCGCCTCGATCACTTCGAGGCCCTTGTTCATCAGCGTGGCTGAATCGACCGAGATCTTGCGGCCCATCACCCAGTTGGGGTGTTTGCAGGCTTGTTCCGGCGTAATGCCGGTCAGCTCCGCCCGCGTGCGCCCACGAAAAGGGCCGCCCGAGGCAGTCAGAGTGAGTCGCCGCACGCCTTTGTCCAGCGCCGGCCGGCCGCCGGCCAGACCCTCTGCAGGCAGGCACTGGAACAATGCGTTGTGCTCGGAGTCAACCGGTATCAGCGCGCCGCCGCCGGTCGCGACGGCATCGAGCAACAGCGGGCCGGCCATGACGATGGCTTCCTTGTTGGCCAGCAGCAGGCGCTTGCCCGCGCGGGCCGCAGCCAGCGTGGATTCCAGCCCGGCCGCGCCGACAATCGCCGCCACGACGGTATCGCACAGCCCGCTTGCTGCCGCGTCGGCCAGCGCCACGTGGCCGCTGGCCACATCGCACGTGACGCCGGCAGCCTTGAGCTTGCGCGCCAGCTCGGCCTCAAGCGCCGTATCGGCAATCACGGCCAGTCGCGGCTGATGTTTCACGCAAAGCGCAACCAGCTCGTCGACCCGGCTGTGCGCGGTCAGTACCGTGGCGCGGAATCGTTCCGGGTGTCGGCCGATCACGTCCAGCGTGTTGCCGCCGATGGATCCGGTGGCGCCGAGGACGGCAACGTTTTTCATGGCTACGGCGCGCGCGCTCATGGAAGCAAAAGCATGAGGCCGATGGCGAATACCGGCAGTGCAGCGAAAACACTATCCAGTCGATCCATCAGACCGCCATGCCCGGGCACGATGGTGCCCGAGTCTTTCACTTGGGCATGGCGTTTCATCAGGCTCTCGATCAGGTCACCCACGATCGATGCCGCAACAGTCACTATCGCCAGCACAGCCAGGCCAATCAGCGGCAAGCCGCGCAGATCGAGCAGCCACCATCCGCTAAGTACACTGACCACCACCCCGGCGACCAGTGCGCCGTAAGCGCCGGCCCAGGTCTTGCCCGGGCTGATTTGTGGGGCAAGCTTGCGCTGGCCGAAGGCACGTCCGCTGAAATAGGCGCCGATGTCCGCGGCCCAAACGATAACCAGAGCGAGCAGGGTCAAACCCGCGCCGTGCAGATAGCGGCCGTGGATGCTGACCATTGCGACCCATGCCGGCAACACCACGAAGGCGCCGGCCAGTAATTTCAACGCGCGATTCTCGCTGGTCGGCGCGGCCGCATAAGCAAAGTGACGCAACCACACACAGGCCACCAGCCACCAGATCACGCCGAGCACCACAAGCAGCGGCGTCACGGCGGTGGCACGGGAAATCCACAGAAAAACCATCGCGGCGGCAGCGACAACTATCAGGGCGGCTTGGGGTGCAACCGTCTTCAGCCCGGCCAGCCGTGCCCATTCCCACAGCGCACCCAGAAAGATGGCGCCTGCGATCAATGCCAGCAGCGCGGTCGATCCGAACAGGATGAGCAGGATCACCAGAGGGGCGAGCACCGCGGCGGTGATAACGCGCTGTAGCAGCATCGGAATCCTTAAGTGGTAGCGGCGACCTGCGCACCGGTGCGGCCAAAACGGCGCTCGCGGCGGGCATAGTCTTCGATGGCGCGACGCAGGCAGGCGTGATCGAAATCCGGCCATAGCGTCTCGGTAAAGTACAGCTCGGCATACGCCGCTTGCCACAATAGAAAATTACTCACGCGGTATTCGCCGCCGGTACGAATGAAAAGATCCAGCGGCGGCAGCTCGGCCAGGCTCATCCACTGGCCCAGCTTCGCTTCATCGATTTCGTCAGCACGCAGTTCGCCGCGCGCCACGGCTTCGGCGGCCTGACGCGTCGCCTGCAGAATATCCCAGCGACCGCCATAGTTCACCGCGATGCTGACGTGCAGCTTGTCGTTGCCGGCGGTGCGCGTCATCGATGCCAGCATGCGTACACGCAGCGGCTCGTCGAACGCCGTGAGGTCGCCGATAAAGCGCAGGCGCACGCCGTTTTTGTGCAACTCGTCCACTTCCTTGTCCAGCGCGCGCAGGAACAGGCCCATCAATGCCATGACTTCGTCCGGCGGACGTTGCCAGTTTTCGCTGGAAAACGCGAATACCGTCAGCGCTTCCACGCCTTCGCGCATGCACGATTCGATCGTCTCGCGCACCGCTTTGCGCCCGGCGTTATGGCCGAAGCTGCGTGGTCGATGACGGGCTTTTGCCCAGCGTCCGTTGCCATCCATGACGATGGCAATATGGCGCGGAACCTGAGCGGCCTCGGCGCCGGACATGAGCTGGCGATGGCGCTCAGAGCGCCATCAGCTCCTCTTCCTTGGCCTTGACCACGACATCGACGTCCTTCACGGCACGATCGGTGGATTTCTGAATCTCGTCGTCGGCGCGGCGTTCGTCGTCTTCGGTGATCAGCTTTTCCTTCAACAAATCCTTGATCTGCTGAAGCGCATCGCGACGCACGTTGCGGATCGCGATTTTTGCATTCTCGCCTTCGTGGCCGACGTGCTTGGCCAGCTCGCGGCGGCGCTCTTCGGTCAGCGGCGGCATGTTCAGACGAATCACCGTGCCGGCAGTCGTTGGAGTGACGCCCAGGTCGGAGGCCATCAAGGCCTTCTCGATCGCGGCCACCATCGGCTTTTCCCACGGCGTGATGATGATGGTGCGGGCGTCGGCAAGCGACACCGAGGCGACCTGGGTCAGCGGCATGTCGGCGCCGTAATAGGACACCTTGATATTGTCCACCAGCGCCGTGCTGGCACGGCCGGTACGAATGCGCGTGAGGTCGTGCTTGAGCGAATCGATGCTTTTGCCCATACGCGTCTGGGCATCGGTCTTGATGTCGTTGATCATGAAACGTTTCCCGGTGGATCTGGCTAGCACCCGATTATAGCAGCCGGGCTGCGGCGACCTGTAGCCGTCTTGGCACACGATTGAAACTGAAACCGTTGCCGCGGTGCATGGCCGCGGCAAACGACTGGATGGTTCAGCCGCCGTCGACCAGGGTGCCGATGGGCTCGCCGTGCATGATGCGCATCAGGTTGCCCGGCACGGTCATGTCGTAAATGCGCAGCGGCAGGTCATGGTCGCGGCATAGCGCGATGGCAGCGGTATCCATCACGGCAAGCTTGCGCTCGATCACCTCGTCGTAATCCAGTCGATCGTAGCGCACGGCATCGCTGTGTTTGGCCGGATCGGCGGTGTACACGCCATCGACCTTGGTCGCCTTCAGCAGTAGGTCCGCGCTGATTTCGACCGCGCGCAGGGCCGCGGCGGAATCGGTGGTAAAAAACGGATTGCCGATGCCGGCAGCAAACAGCACGATGCGGCCTTTTTCGAGGTGGCGGATCGCACGGCGACGCACGAAATCCTCGCTGACATCGTGGATCTGGATGGCGCTCATGACGCGAGCAATGCCGTTGCGCTTTTCAATCGCGTCCTGCATGGCCAGCGCGTTCATCACGGTGGCGAGCATGCCCATGTGGTCGCCAGTGACGCGATCCATGCCGGCGGCGGCCAAGCCGGCGCCGCGGAAGATATTGCCGCCACCGATCACCACGCCGATCTCCACACCAGCGCGCTGTACCTCAATGATCTCGTCAGCCAGCCGGCCAATAACTTTCGGATCAATGCCGTAGTCGGCCTGGCCCATCAGGGCTTCGCCGGAAAGTTTGAGCAGGATACGGCCGTAATTCAGCGGGGTGCTCATGCGATCTCCGGTTGGGTGTGGCAAAACACCCGCAGTGTACTGGCTGCCGGAAGCGACGGGGAGAGACTCATCGATGCGGCGATTCTATCGATGCGATTTTTGTGGAGTGACGGACTGGACCAGGTACAAAAAAAGCCGCGGTTCCCCGCGGCTTTTTTTTGATGCTTGTCGATGAACGCTGAAACTCAGGCTAGACCGGCCTGCTTCATCACTTCGGCGTGGAAATCCTCTTCCACTTTCTCGATGCCTTCGCCGACGGCCAGACGCACTACCGTAACCACGTCGGCGCCTTCCTTCTTCAGCGCTTCGGCCACCGTGGTGTTGGTGTCCAGCACGTACGGCTGGCCCAGCAGGGTGACTTCGGAGACGATCTTGTTGATCTTGCCGGCGATGATCTTTTCCAGGATTTCGGCCGGCTTGGCCTTGTCCTTCTCGGTCATCTGGCTCAGGGCGATGTCTTTTTCCTTGGCGACGAAATCGGCCGGCACGTCCTCGGCGCGGATATGCGCAGGATTCATGGCGGCGACGTGCATCGCGATGCCCTTGGCCAGCTCCTCGGAACCGCCCTTGAGCGAGACCAGCACGCCGATGCGGCCGCCGTGGATGTAGCTGCCGATCACGCCGTCGCTCTCGACGCGTGCCATGCGGCGCACGTCGATCTTTTCGCCGATCTTGGCGATTAGGGCCTTGGCAGCCTCCTCGACGTTGGCGGCATCCGGGTAAGCGGCGGCCTTCAGCGCGTCGATATCAGCCGCGCCGGATTTCAGCGCGATATCGGCGACGGTGTCGGTGAATTTCAGGAAGCTGGCATCTTTGCCGACGAAATCGGTTTCGCAGTTGATTTCGACCAGCACGGCGGTTTTGCCGGCCTGAGCGGCCACGATGCGGCCCTCAGCAGCAACGCGACTGGCCTTCTTGTCAGCCTTGGACAGGCCGGACTTGCGCAGCCATTCCATCGCGGTATCGATGTCGCCGTTGTTTTCGACGAGTGCCTTCTTGCATTCCATCATGCCGGCGCCGGAGCGCTCGCGCAGTTCCTTCACCAGCTGGGCGGAAATATTGCTCATGGGTATTTCTCCAAAGCTTTGTATTGGACACGCCGCGGCGGTTGCCCGCAGCGGCGTTGATATCTCAAGGCGAAACGACGGCCAGAGGCCGTCGCTGCACCGGCTTACTTGGCGGAGGCGCCGTCGCGCGGACCACGGCCCGCATCGCGGCCACCGTCACGACGCGGTGCGCCGGCACCCTTCTTGGGAGCGGCATCGCGACGCGGAGCTGCCTGCTTGCGGTCGACCTTGGCCACCGGATTGCCTTCCTCGTCGAGCTCGACGAAATCGTTGGCATCGCCCTGGGCAGCAGACGGCGCGGCGGCCTTGCCTTCCAGGATCGAGTCGGCGGCAGCGCGGGCATACAGCTGGATCGCGCGGATGGCGTCGTCGTTACCCGGGATCGCGTAATCAACGAGTTCCGGGTTGTAGTTGGTGTCGACCACGGCGATGACCGGAATACCGAGCTTCTTGGCTTCCTGCACGGCGATGTCTTCGTGGCCGATATCGATGACGAACAGCGCGTCGGGCAGGCGGTTCATGTCCTTGATGCCGCCCAGCGAAGCCTGCAGCTTGTCGCGCTCACGGCGACGGGACAGCACTTCGTGCTTGACCAGCTTCTCGAACGAACCGTCGGTCTCGGCCGCTTCGAGTTCTTTCAAGCGGGAAACGGACTGCTTGACGGTGCGGAAGTTGGTCAGCATGCCGCCGAGCCAGCGCGAGGTGACGAACGGCATGCCGGCACGTGCGGCCTCTTCAGCCAACGGCTCGCGGGCCGAGCGCTTGGTGCCGACGAACAAAATGGTGCCGCGCTTCTGAGCCAGCGCCGACAGGAAATTCATCGCGTCGGTGAACAGCGGCAGGGTCTTTTCGAGATTGATGATGTGGATCTTGCCGCGGGCGCCGAAGATGTACGGAGCCATCTTGGGGTTCCAGTAACGGGTTTGGTGACCGAAATGGACGCCGGCTTCGAGCATTTGACGCATGGTGACTTGTGCCATGGTGAAACTCCTTGCAATGACCTTTGAAAGGCGGACCTTCGAAAGGCTGGGGGTTGGGACCTCCACGTACCCCCGACTTCGACCGCGAACGTCCCATTGAGTGGCGGGATCGCACGCAGCACCCCGAAGGCGGTGCCGATACGTGTGTGGCGTTGGTTGGGTGTTGGACCGCTAGGCGGTTACAATCCCGGTTCGCTTTGCGCTGCACAGTCCGGTGAAATGGCTGTGTCAGGTCAGCAAAACTCCCGAATTGTAGCCGGTGCGCCGGCAGCGCGGCAAGTTGCGGCGGTTTAAGTGGTTGAACCGGCCGGGCTGAGTCGCCATCTAGGCAGGACTTATGGCTATTACTCTCAAATCCTCCGAAGACCTTGAAGGCATGCGTATTGCCGGCAAGCTGGCCGCCGATGTGCTCGCCATGCTGAAGGATCACGTCAAGCCCGGCGTCACTACCGAGGAGCTCGACCGGCTTGCGCATGACTACATCGTCAACGAGCAGCAGGCGATTCCCGCCAACGTCGGCTATCACGGGTTCCCCAAAACCTTGTGTGCCTCGGTCAATCACGTTATTTGCCACGGTATTCCGAACGAGGGCAAGGTGTTGAAGGATGGCGATATCGTCAATCTGGACGTCACCGTGATTAAGGATGGCTGGCACGGCGACACCAGCCGCATGTATTTCGTGGGCACGCCGTCGGTGCTTGCTAAGCGGCTGGTCGATACCACCTTTGAGGCGATGATGAACGGCATCAAGGCCGTGCGTCCGGGTGCCACGCTGGGCGACGTCGGTCACGCGATCCAGCAGCACGCCGAGGCCGCTGGTTTCAGCGTGGTGCGGGAATACTGCGGTCATGGTATCGGCAAGGTCTACCACGACGAGCCGCAGGTGCTGCATTACGGCAAGCCGGGCGCGGGCGTCGAATTGAAGAAGGGCATGACCTTCACCATCGAGCCGATGATCAACGCTGGCAAGCCGCAAACCCGGCAGCTGCCGGACGGCTGGACCGTGGTGACCAAGGACCACTCGCTCTCGGCGCAGTGGGAGCACACCATCGCGGTGACCGACGACGGTTTCGAAATACTCACGGCATGGCCGGACGCCTGAGCGAACGCAGATCTGGCGGCGAAGAACCAGGTTCAAGAAGAACTTAGATTCAAACAGACGGCGCGAAAATATGCTGCGTAGCAAGCGTTCGTGAGGCCAGCCAAATGAGATGATTCTCCAGCGCGCTGTTGCCGCCCGTGAACCGTAAAGTTCTGCAGGAGCCTTGCCCGATCATGTCGTCGTTACCTCGCTTCGCCGCACTGCCGCCGTTGCCGCGCCTACCGGTAGCGGTGCCGCGTTCCGGCGTCTCGGCCGAAGCACGGCTGGCATTGCGACAGCTGCTGGGCGACGTCAACCGTTCCCTGACCACGGCTTTTCGCGACGGTGGCGATGCTGCCGTGCTGGCGCGCCGGCGCAGCGAGTCGGTCGAACGCGTGGTGGCGCATGTCTGGATGGCGTGCCTGGGCGATGTCAGTGGCGCGGCGCTGTTTGCCGTCGGTGGCTATGGTCGCGGTTTGCTCTTTCCCTATTCGGACGTCGATTTGCTGGCGCTTGTCGAGGCGCCGGCGCCAGCACGGCTGCGCGCGCTGGAACAGTTTTTTGCCACGCTGTGGGACGTAGGCCTGAAAGTAGGCCATGCGGTACGCGACGTGCGCCAATGCCGCGAGCTGGCGTCGGAAGATTTAAGCGTGTTCACCAGCCTGCTGGACGCGCGTCGGCTGAGCGGAGATCCAGCCTTGGCCGAGCGGCTGCGCGGCATCATCGACGATCCGGCACTGTGGCCGCCGGCGAAGTATCTGGCGGCACGCCTGGCCGAGCGAGATGCGCGCCACGCCCGCTACGACGACACCGCGCATAACCTCGAACCGAATATCAAGGATGGGCCGGGCGGTCTGCGCACGCTCGACGCGTTGCGCTGGCTCGGCCGTCGGCTGGCGCACGCGAACGGCTTTGCCGACCTGGTGACCGAGGGTCTGCTCGATTCGGCGGAACAGCAGGCCCTCGAAGAATCAGAGGCGACGCTGCAGCGTTACCGGTATGCGCTGCATCTGGAAGCCGGTCGGGCCGAGGAGCGATTGCTGTTCGACTATCAGCGCGGGCTGGCGACGCGGCTGGGCTTCGAGGACGAGCACGAAAAGAATCTCGGCGTCGAACAGTTCATGCAGGGCTATTACCGCGCCGCGACGCAGATCGAACGGCTCGGCGTGCAGGTGGCTGAGCGTTTCGAGGAGATGCTTGAGACGCCGTCGGAAGCGCAGCCGGCGGGCGCCGATTTTGTGCGTTTCGGCACGCGGCTTGCGGCGCGCGATCCCGAGCTTTTCCTGCAGCGGCCGTCGGCGCTGGTGGATGTATTTATTGCGCGGCTCGATCAGCCGGGCGTGATCGGTTTTACCGCAGACACCATGCGCCGCATCCATCAGGCCACCGCCGCGCACGGCGAATCGCTGTCGACCGATCGCGGCGTGCTGGATGCGTTTCTGCATCTGCTTCGCCGCGGCGCGCCTGCGGTCAATGCGCTCTGGAGCATGAATCGGCACGGCCTGCTGGCGGCGATTCTTCCGGCATTCGGCAAGGTGTTCGGCCGCATGCAGTATGACCTGTTTCACGTTTACACGGTCGATGAGCACACGCTGCGCGTGCTTAAAAATGTGGCGCGTTTTGCCGAGCCATCTGCGATCACCGAATTTCCGATGGCCTGCCAGATCTGGGGCACGCTGCCGAAACCGGAAATTCTGTTGTTGGCGGCCTTGTTCCACGACATCGCCAAAGGTCGAGGTGGCGATCATTCCGTGCTGGGCGAGGACGACGCACGCACATTCTGCGCGCAGCTCGGTTTGCCTCGTGCCGACATCGATCGCGTTGCCTGGCTGGTGCGCTGGCATTTGCTGATGAGCACCACCGCGCAGCGCCAGGACATCACTGACCCGGATGTGGTGCAGCGCTTTGCCGATCTGGTCGATGATCGCGAACGTCTCGGTCAGCTTTACCTGTTGACCATCGCCGACATCATCGGCACCAGCCCGCGCCTGTGGAATGCGTGGAAGGACCGGCTGCTGTCCGATCTGTACACCGCAACGCGTTACGCGCTGCGCAGCGACGTCAATCTGCCGCGCAATGCCACCGAGCGCGTGCGCGAATGTTCCGAACACGCGTTGGCGCTGCTGATGAACGATGGCTACGCCGAAGCCGACGTTGTTCGCGTCTGGGCGGACTTTCCGCGGCTGAGTTTTATGCGGCATCGGCCCGAGCAGATTGCCTGGCAGACGCGGTCCATCCTGGCGGCGAAGGGCGTGGTGCCGCTGGTTGCGGTGCAGCCTTTTTCCGTGCGCGGCTGCACCGAACTTTTTGTCTATACGCCTGACCGCGATGGCCTGTTTGCCACCGTCACGGCTGTCCTTGACCGCCTGCGTTTCTCGGTCATGGAATCGCGCATTTTGAGTTCGCCAACCGGCATGGCGCTGGATACCTTTCTTTTGCTGGAAGCCGATACCCAGCAGCCGGCAAGCGCCGCGCGCGCAGAGGAGTTGCAGCAGCGGCTGCAGCGCGAACTGGAGCAGTCCACCGGCATGCAGCCGTGCAAGCGCAACATGACGCGTCATCAGAAACATTTCCAGACGTCGCCACGGATCAGCTTCCACGCGGCCGGCGGCCGCACTCAGCTGGCCCTGGTCGGCACGGATAGGCCTGGCCTGCTGGCCGCGGTGGCCCAGGTGATGCTCAACACCGAAGTGCGCGTGCACGATGCACGCATCGCCACGTTTGGCGAGCGTGTGGAGGATTTTTTCCAGATTACCGATCGTCACAATGCGCCGCTGATCGTGGCGCAGCAGGAGCAACTGCTGCAGGCGCTGATGTCGAGCATCGGCCCGGTTCGGGAATAAGGCTCGCGCAGGACGCCGCGCGCTCATTCGGGTCGATTGAACGGCACGACGTCCGCGCTATCATCCCACGGCTGCACCTCGCAGCTGTCAAAGCATCCAAGCCATGACTTACACGTTTATCGAAACGCTGCACCTGCTGTTTGTCGTGGCGTGGATGGCGGCCGTTTTCTACCTGCCGCGGATTTTGGTCAACATGGCCGAGACCGCGGGTCAGCCGCCGGTGCAGGCACGTTTGCAGCTGATGGGACGGCGGCTGTATCGCTTCGGCCACATCATGTTCGGACTGGCTTTCGTGCTGGGTCTGGCGTTGTGGCAGGGTTGGAGGGTGTTTCCGGCGGCACTGCCGAACGTGGTGGGTCCGATGCACTGGATCGACGCCAAGGTGAGCTTGGTGATCGTGCTGCTGATTTATTTCATCGTCTGCGGGCGCATGCTCAAGCGCGCGGCGGCCGGCGGGTCTTTGCCGTCCTCGAAAGCGCTGCGCTGGACCAACGAGCTGCCGGTGCTGTTGCTGCTCGGCGTGCTTTACCTGGCCGTCGCCAAGCCGTTTTGAGATGGGCGACTCAAGCGCGCCGGAGCATGTTTGACGGTGGATTTGCGCTAAACTTGGATTTCACCTGACTGACGAGACAAGGTGGCCCGCGCCCTGCGCCGGCCGAGCGTGCGACATGGCAACTACCCGCTACTACCGCTGATATTCCACGCCTTGTTTTCGAAAACAGGGGGCGTCACGCCCTTTCTTTTTTGCTCATCGTTCGGGCCGGTTGCCAAGATGGCCTTCAGATCCAAATTTTTATTAATGCACGCCTCTAGCGCGTATGCCCAGGTACTCCCATGATTGAAATCACGCTACCCGACGGCAGCAAGCGGCCGTTCGATCATCCCGTTACCGTGCAGGACGTGGCCGCCTCGATCGGCGCCGGTCTGGCCAAGGCAACGCTGGCCGGCAAGGTCGACGGCCAGTTGGTCGACGCCAGTTTCCCGATCGAGCACGACGCCAGCCTGCAGATCATTACCGACAAGAGTCCAGAGGCGCTGGAGATCCTGCGCCACTCCACCGCGCATCTGATGGGGCAGGCCGTACAGCGACTGTATCCAGGCGCGCAGGTGACGATCGGCCCGGTGATCGACAACGGCTTCTTCTACGACTTCGCCTACGAGCGGCCGTTCACCCCGGACGACCTGCCGAAGATCGAGGCCGAAATGGCCAAGATCGTTGCCGAGCAGCTGGAAGTGACGCGCGGCGTGAAATCGCGCGACGAGGCCGTAGCGTTTTTCCGCGGTCTGGGCGAGGAATACAAGGCCGAAATCATCGAAGGCATTCCGGCCGATCAGCCGCTGTCGCTTTATACGCAGGGCGAGTTCACCGACCTTTGCCGCGGCCCGCATGTGCCCAATACAGGCAAGCTGCGCGCGTTCAAGCTGATGAAAGTCGCTGGCGCGTATTGGCGCGGCGACTCCAACAACGCCATGCTGACCCGCATCTACGGTACCGCCTGGCTCAACGACAAGGATTTGAAGGCCTATCTGTTCCAGCTGGAAGAGGCCGAGAAGCGCGACCACCGAAAGATTGGCAAGCAGCTCGACCTGTTCCATCAGCAGGAAGAAAGCCCGGGCATGGTTTTCTGGCACCCGAACGGTTGGGCGATCTGGCAGCAGGTCGAGCAGTACATGCGCGGCGTTTACAAGCGCAGCGGCTATCAGGAAGTGCGCTGCCCGATGGTGCTGGACGTGTCGCTGTGGAAAAAATCCGGGCACTGGGACAACTACGCCGAGAACATGTTTTTTACCGAGTCAGAAAAGCATACCTACGCGCTGAAGCCGATGAACTGCCCGGGCCACGTGCAGGTGTTCAATACCGGTCTGCACAGCTATCGCGAGCTGCCGATCCGCTACGGTGAGTTCGGCGGCTGCCATCGCAATGAGCCTTCGGGCGCCTTGCACGGCATCATGCGCGTGCGCGCTTTTACGCAGGACGACGGGCATATCTTCTGCACGCCGGAGCAGGTCGAGGGCGAGGTCACGGCGTTTCATCTGCAGGCCATGAAAGTCTATGCCGACTTCGGTTTTACCGACCTTGCCATCAAGCTGGCGCTGCGTCCGGAAAAGCGCATCGGTTCGGATGAATTCTGGGATCGCACCGAGGAAATGTTGCGCCGTGCGCTGCGCGCCGCTGGCGTGGAATGGGAGGAGCTGCCGGGCGAGGGCGCCTTCTATGCACCCAAGATCGAGTATCACCTGAAGGATTCGATCGGCCGTGCCTGGCAGGTCGGCACCATGCAGGTCGATTTCATGATGCCAGAACGCCTCGGCGCCGAGTACGTCGACGAGCATTCCCAGAAAAAGCATCCGGTGATGCTGCACCGGGCCATCGTCGGTTCGATGGAGCGTTTCATCGGCATCCTGATCGAGCATTACGCCGGACAGCTGCCGTCCTGGCTGGCCCCGGTACAGGCGGTGGTGCTCAATATCACCGATGCACAGGCCGATTATGTCCGTGAAGTGACGCAAACCCTTGCCGATAAAGGCTTCCGGGTGCAATCTGATTTGCGCAATGAGAAGGTCGGCTATAAAATCCGCGAACATACGATGCAGAAAGTCCCTTATCTGCTCGTGGTCGGTGACCGCGAGAAAGAAACGGGTACCCTGGCCGTGCGTACCCGTTCGGGGGAAGATCTGGGCAGCATGTCGCTGACTGATTTTGCCGAACGGCTGGTAACCGAAACCAAGCGCTGAGCGCTGTTCGGTCTGTTTCATTACTTCTTCTGGAGGATCGCGGTATCGCAACCACCGACAACAAGGGCAATCGTCGCAACCTGGAAATTCGGGTGCCTAAGGTACGCGTAATTGGTGCCGAGGCAGAGCAGCTGGGCATTCTTACGCGCGACGAGGCGCTGGCGCTGGCGCAGGAAGCCGGCATGGATCTGGTCGAGATCCAGCCGAACGGCGATCCGCCGGTCTGCCGCATCATGGATTACGGCAAGTTCAAGTTCGAAGCGCAGAAGAAGGCGCAGGCCGCCAAGAAAAAGCAGAAGCAGGTCGAGATCAAGGAAGTCAAATTCCGTCCGGTTACCGACGTGGGCGACTACCAGATCAAACTGCGCAACATGCTTCGCTTCCTTGAGGAAGGCGACAAGGTCAAGGTCACCATCCGCTTCCGCGGCCGCGAGATGTCGCATCAGGATCTGGGACAGAACCTGGCCAAGAAGATTCAGGAAGACGTCGGCGAGAATGGCCAGATCGAGTCCTTCCCGCGCCTGGAAGGCCGTCAGATGGTCATGATGATCGGTCCGAAGAAAAAGTAATAAGCCCCGTGGCGACCTACGTCGTCATTTCGGCAACCTGAGTACTCGGCGTGCGGCGACTGGTATGTGGCCGCATTTCCCCGTACAATTTGCGGTTCGACCCGCCGGATGGGTCGTGCACCGATCGTGGCAGGACGGAAAGAGTGGCCGGGTTCCTAGAACTCCGAGGCACCGCCAGATCAGTCAGAAACCGGGACGCCCACTCAAATGGCGTTCTCACACAAGGAAATAGTTATGCCCAAGATCAAGACCAACCGGGCGGCGGCGAAGCGTTTTCGCAAGACCGCATCGGGCAAGATCAAGTGCGGCCATGCCTTCAAGTCACACATCCTGACCAAGAAGTCGACCAAGCGTAAGCGTGGTCTGCGTGCACCGAATCATCTCAAGGCGTGTGACACCAAGGGTGTAGCGCGCATGTTGCCGTACTTGTAAGACGAGGAGATAAACCATGGCTCGTGTAAAGCGTGGCGTTACCGCCCGTCGTCGTCATAAAAAAGTTATCGGTCGTGCCAAGGGCTATTACAACGCCCGCCGCAAGGTCTTCCGCGTTGCCAACCAGGCCGTTATCAAGGCTGGTCAGTATGCGTATATCGGCCGCAAGCAGCGCAAACGCCAGTTCCGCGCGCTGTGGATCGTCCGTATCAATGCAGCGGCACGCATGTTCGGCCTGTCCTACAGCCGCCTGATCAATGGCCTGACCAAGGCCGGTATCGAAGTCGACCGCAAGGTGCTGGCCGATATCGCCGTGCACGACATCAAGGCCTTCGAAGTGATCGCCGAAAAAGCCAAGGCCAGTCTGGCCGCTTGATCGTCGGGCGCTTCGGCGCCAGCGCGATACGATTGAAAGCAAGCGGGGAAGAGGCCAAAACCTCTTCCCCGTTTTGTTTTTAGAGTATGGCATTTGTGCACTACGCTGCTCGCGCAACGCGTTGTTGGTGACACGCGACGGCAGGGGAACTCGCGGATCCGTTCATTGGATCCATTCAATAGGCAACACCGGAGTCGCATTGATGGACGACCTGGAAAGCCGCGCTACGCAAGCGTTGGCCGACATCGACAATTCCAACTCGCTGGAGTCGCTTGATGCATTGCGCGTGAGCCTGCTCGGCAAGAGCGGGATCGTGACCGCAGCACTGAAAGCACTCGGCGCACTGGCACCCGACGCGCGCAAGGCACGCGGCGCCGAGGTCAATACGGTCAAGGATCGCCTCGCCGAAGCGTTGGCGGCACGCAAGCAGGTGCTGGAGCAGGCCGAGCTGGGTCGCCGGCTGGCGTCGGAGAAGCTGGACATCAGCCTGCCGGGCCGGGACGGCGAGCGCGGCGGCATCCACCCGATCACGCGCGCACTGGAACGCATTGCATCGATCTTCTCGCGGCTGGGCTACCAGCGTGCCGACGGCCCGGAGATCGAAGACGACTGGCATAATTTCGAAGCGCTGAATTTTCCGCCGCACCATCCCGCGCGCGCCATGCACGACACCTTTTACTTCGGTGACGGCCGGCTGCTGCGCACGCATACCTCGCCGGTGCAAATTCGCTCGATGAAGGATAAGCAGCCGCCGATTCGCATCATCGCGCCGGGCAAGGTTTATCGAAGCGATTCGGACCAGACCCACTCGCCGATGTTCCATCAGATCGAGGGTTTGCTGATCGACGAAACCTCCAGCTTCGCCGATTTGAAAGGCACGTTGGCCGAATTCATTCGCGCGTTTTTTGAACGCGATTTTGAAATGCGTTTTCGCCCCAGCTACTTTCCGTTTACCGAGCCGTCGGCCGAAGTGGATATTCGCTGGGATGCCGAAGATGGCAGCACCCGCTGGCTCGAAGTATTGGGTTGCGGCATGGTCCACCCGAACGTGCTGAAGAACTGCGGCATTGATCCCGAGCGTTATACCGGCTTCGCTTTTGGTCTGGGCGTGGAGCGCTTCGCGATGCTTCGTTACGGCGTTTCCGATCTGCGCGCGTTCTTCGAGAACGACCTGCGCTTTCTCAAGCAGTTTGCCTAAGACGCAAGGGGCGAGCGCTGAGAGGCGAGTAGCTAGTGCGTCGTTCAAGCCGTTACCGCAAAGCTGAATGTGCCGCCCTCGCTACTCGTCCCTCGCCCCGCTCCTCATACACAGTGAGCATCTATGAAATTCTCCGAAAACTGGCTGCGTGAACTCGTCGAGATAAAAGCCGACCGTGCCGAGCTGGCGCACGCGCTGACCATGGCTGGGCTCGAGGTGGAAGAGCTGTCCGCGCTTGGCGAACATCTTGATGGCGTGGTCGTGGCTGAGATCGTCTCTGCCGAAAAGCATCCCGAAGCGGATCGGTTGCAGGTTTGCAAGGTCGACGCAGGTCAGGGCGAAACGCTGCAAATCGTCTGCGGTGCGCCGAACGCACGCGTCGGCATCAAGGTGCCGCTGGCCAAAGTCGGCGCGAATCTCCCCAACGGTATCGCGATCAAGGCGGCCAAGCTGCGCGGAGTGGAATCGTTCGGCATGCTTTGTTCGGCGAAAGAACTGGCTATCGACACCGATGCATCGGGCCTACTGGAGCTGCCGCTCGACGCGCCGGTGGGGCAGCCGCTGGCGGCTTATCTCGGTCTGCCCGACACCAGCTTCGAACTGAAGCTCACCCCGAATCGGCCCGACTGCCTTGGCCTGGTCGGCCTGGCGCACGACGTGGCGGCATTGTTCGGGAGTGCGGTGAAGGTAACGGAGCAGGTGCCTGCTGAGGTGACCGGCGATGCGCGTCGTGGTATTCGTCTCGAAGCTGGTAAGGACGCGCCGCGCTATCTGGGCCGTATCGTCGAAGGCATCGACCCGACGGCGCGCAGCCCGCTCTGGCTAGCCGAGCGCTTGCGCCGTTCCGGCTTGCGCTCCATCAGCGCGGTGGTCGACATCACTGCTTACGTGATGCTGGAGCTGGGTCAGCCGATGCATGCGTTCGACAACGACAAGCTGCACGGCGACGTCGTCGTGCGCCACGCGCGCGCGGGTGAAACCCTGAAACTGCTCGACGGCAGCGAAGCCAAGCTCGATGAAAAGTTTGTGCTGATCGCCGATGAGCAAAGCGCGCTCGCAGTTGCCGGCGTGATGGGCGGCTTCGATTCGCGGGTTACCGATGCCACGCTTAACGTCTTTCTCGAGTCGGCGCACTTTGTCCCGGCCGCCATCATGGGGCGGGCGCGCAAGCTGGGTTTGCACACGGATGCCTCCCATCGCTTCGAGCGCGGCGTCGATCCCGAGCTGCCGCGACGTGCGCTGGAGCGAGCCACCGAGCTGCTGCTGTCGATCGCCGGCGGCAAGGCCGGCCCTGTGCTGGTAGCCGAGAATCTTGCCGATCTGCCGGCGCCCGTCGCGGTTGCGCTGCGCCGAGCGCGCCTCAAGCGCGTGCTTGGCGTCGAGGTAGCTGATGCCGAGGTGGCGCGCATTTTTACCGCGCTCGGCATGCAGGTGGAATCGACCGCCGAAGGCTGGCGCATCACGGCGCCCAGCAGCCGTTTCGATATCGAGCGCGAAGAGGATTTGATCGAAGAGGTCGCGCGCATCTTTGGTTATGACAATATTCCGACGCATACGCCCAGTGGTGCGCTGGTGCTGGCCGTGGAGCCGGAGGCACGCATCAACCCGCTCGCACTGCGCGAGCAGCTGGCGGCACGGGGCTACTACGAAGCGGTTAACCTGTCCTTCGTGGCGGCGGATCTTCTGGCGCAATGGGGTTTTACAGATCGGCTGGTACCACTGGCCAATCCCCTGTCGGCCGATCTGGCGATCATGCGGCCCTCGCTGCTTCCAGGCCTGATGGAGGCGCTGCGGCATAATCGCGCGCGCCAGCAGGAACGTGTGTGCCTGTTCGAAGTGGCCAGCGTGTTTGAAGCAGGCAATCCGCCGGTCGAAACGCCGAGCGTGGCCATTGTCGCCTGTGGCAATGCGCGTGCCGAGCAGTGGGGCGAGCCATCGCGCGCGCTGGATTTTCACGACATCAAGGGTGATCTAGACGCGCTGATCGCCTGGGGCGGCGAGCCGTCGCGCTGGTCGGTGCACGCCGATGCGCTGCCGCCCTGGCTGCATCCGGGGCGCGCTGCGCGCGTCGCGCGTGACGGCGAAACCGTGGGTTATCTCGGTGCGCTGCATCCTCAGCTGGCGAAGGCGCTGGACCTGGGTACGGACGTGCACGTGCTGGAACTCAGGCTGGACCCTGCGCTGGCGCGCCGTCTGCCGAAGGCGCTGCCGGTATCGCGTTTCCCCACGGTTCGTCGCGATATCGCGGTGGAGTTCCCCGAGGCAATCAGCTGGTCGCAGATCGAACAGACGGTGCGCGAAACGCTAGGTCAGCAACTGAAAGAACTGCGGCTGTTTGATCGTTACAGTGGCAACGGTGTCGAAGCTGGCCGAAAAAGCCTCGCTATGGGCTTGATTTTACAGGACGCTTCACGCACCCTTACTGACGACGACGCGGACCGTTGCGTACGGGAAGCAATGACTGCGTTGGAGCAAACATGCAAGGCAAGGCTACGGGGATAACATGGCGCTGACCAAGGCGGAGATGGCCGAGCGGCTATTCCTCGAAGTGGGCCTCAACAAGCGTGAGGCTAAAGAGTTCGTGGACGCGTACTTTGAAGTCGTACGTGGAGCATTGGAAAACGGGGAGCAGGTCAAGTTGTCCGGTTTCGGCAATTTTGATCTGCGTTTGAAAAACCAGCGGCCTGGACGCAACCCCAAAACCGGGGAGGAGATTCCGATCTCCGCCCGGCGCGTGGTGACGTTTCGTCCAGGACAGAAACTCAAGGTAAGAGTCGAAGGCTATGCTGGACCAAGGGAATAACACCGAACTACCCGCCATTCCGGCCAAGCGCTACTTCACCATCGGTGAGGTCGGCGAGCTTTGCGGCGTGAAGCCGCACGTGCTGCGCTATTGGGAGCAGGAATTTCCTGCGCTCAATCCAGTCAAGCGCCGTGGCAACCGTCGCTACTATCAGCGCCACGACGTGCTGATGATTCGTCAGATCCGTTCGCTGCTGTACGACGAAGGGTTCACCATCACCGGCGCCCGCGCTCGGCTCGAAGGTCCGCAGGCCCGCATGGAAGCCAGCATCTCCCATCAGATCGTTCGTCAGGTGCGAATGGAGCTGGAAGAAGTGCTGACACTGCTGCGCCGCTGACATTCAGTGCATCGGCAGCTACCGGCGCAGACCGGTGAGCTGCTATCATTCCAGACTTGCTGTTTCGTCGGGGCGTAGCGCAGCCTGGTAGCGCATCTGCCTGGGGGGCAGAGGGTCGTCGGTTCAAATCCGGCCGCCCCGACCAATCAGTGAAGCATCCAAAAAAAGCGTCCATTGGGCGCTTTTTTTGGGCAGTCACTTGAGGTGGCCGGCGAAGAAGCAGGCAACGCAGAGCAGCATCTCTCTACAGTTCGGCGAATTGTTGCCCACTTATGCTTGCTCGATTAACGCCACGCTTTTTAGTTAGCGTCGGCGGCAGGATTCAACGCGCAGCTATGCTCCGCGTGCCCCGTTTGCCGGCTTCAATAAAGCACACGGCTGCGCAGCGTGCCCGGTATGGCGGCGAGCTGAGTTTTGAGCGCGGTGGCCTGGGCCTCGTCGGCGGTGACGTCGATCACTACATAGCCGACTTCGCTATCGGTTTGCAGGAACTGGGCATCCACATTCATGTTGCCGCTGGAGAACAGTTCGTTGATGCGCGCGAGCATGCCGGGCACATTGCGATGGATATGCAGCAGGCGGTAGCTGTGGGGGTGTTCGGGCAGGGTGACTTCGGGGAAATTCACTGCCGACAGGGTCGAGCCGTTGTCGCTGTAGCGGATCAGCTTGCTGGCCACTTCGATGCCGATGTTGTCCTGCGCTTCCAGCGTGCTGCCGCCGATGTGTGGGGTGAGGATCACGTTGTCCATGCCGACCAGGGGCGAGACGAACGCATCGTCGTTGCCCTTCGGCTCGACCGGGAAAACGTCGACCGCGGCGCCGGCGAGATGGCCCGAGCGCAGCGCTTCGGCCAAAGCATCGATGTCGACGACGGTGCCACGCGAGGCGTTGATGAGCATGGCGCCCTCGTGCATCTTCGCCAGCTGCTCGGCGCCAATCATCATCTGCGTGGCTGGCGTTTCCGGCACGTGCAGGGTGACCACGTCAGCGCGTTCGAGCAGCTCGTCCAGACTGTGCACGGCGCGCGCGTTGCCCAGCGACAGCTTGGCTTCGATGTCGTAGAAAATCACCCGCATGCCCAGCCCTTCGGCCAGCACGCCGATCTGGGTGCCGATGTGGCCGTAACCGACGATGCCGAGTACCTTGTCGCGCGTCTCAAAGCTGCCGGCGGCCGACTTGGTCCAGCCACCGCGATGGCACAGTGCGTTTTTCTGCGGGATGCCACGCAGCAGCATGATCGCCTCGGCGATCACCAGTTCGGCCACGCTGCGGGTGTTGGAATAGGGCGCGTTGAATACCGGAATACCGAGCTTGCGCGCTGCCCCGAGATCGACCTGATTGGTGCCGATGCAGAAGCAGCCCACCGCGATCAGCCGTTTGGCGTGTGCAAATACATCTTCGGTGAGCTGGGTGCGCGAACGGATGCCGACGATATGCGCGTCGGCAATGCGCTGCTTGAGTTCCGCTTCGGGCAGCGATTTGGTGTGCAGTTCGACCTGGCTATAACCGGCGCGATGAAACACCTCGACACCGCTGGCGCTGACGCCTTCCAGCAGCAGCACCTTGATGTCCTGGCGGGGGTATGAGGTTTCCATTACGACCATCCAAAAGTAATCAGACGCTTACTATGCCAGAGCACAGCAGAGCGTGTGGCGATGCAGCACTGGACGCAACGTCACACGGCTGGCAGGCTTCGCTGGTCTCTGGAGCCTTACATGTCCGATAGCCCGCTCGCCGAACTGGTTTACCGTCTGCCCGAATTGCGCCTGCTGACAGAGCCGGGCGATCTGGAGCATTACGGCCGCGACTGGACGCGTCGCTGGACACCGGCGCCGCTGGCCATCGCGCTGCCGTCGAGTGTCGACGAAGTGCAGGTGATCGTGCGCTGGGCGAACGAGTTGGGCGTGGCGCTGGTGCCTTCCGGCGGTCGTACGGGGTTGTCCGGCGGCGCCGTGGCCGCCAATGGTGAGCTGGTACTCAGCCTGGAGCGGATGAACCACGTACTCGATTTCAACGCGGTGGATCGCACGCTTACGGTGCAGCCGGGTATCACGCTGCAGGCGGTGCATGACGCGGCGGGCTCGCACGGCTTGTTGTATCCGGTCGATTTCGCTGCGCGCGGTTCGTGTTCGATCGGCGGCAATATCGCCACCAACGCGGGCGGCATACGGGTCATTCGCTATGGCAATACGCGCGAATGGATCGCCTCGCTCACCGTGGTCGCCGGCAATGGCGAGCTGCTCGAACTCAATCGCAGCCTGATCAAGAACTCCAGCGGCTACGATTTCCGCCAGCTGATGATCGGCTCGGAAGGCACGCTGGGTATCGTGGTCGAAGCCACCTTGAAGCTCACCGATCCACCGCCGCCGTCGCAAGTCATGTTGCTGGCGCTGCCGGACATGGATGCGTTGATGCAGGTGTTTGCCCTGTTCCGCTCGCGTCTGTCGCTGCAGGCGTTCGAATTCTTTACCGATCACGCACTAAACCATGTGCTGGCACATGGTGCACAGCGCGCCATCGACGGCGACCACCCGTACTATGTCGTCACCGAATTCGATGCGGTTGACGAAGCCGTGCGCGAGCGTGCGCTGGCCACTTTTGAACAGGCAGTCGAGCAGGGTTGGGTCAGCGACGGCGTGCTGGCGCAGAGCGACGCGCAGGCCGCCGCATTGTGGCGTCTGCGCGAAGGCATCACGGAAAGCCTGGCGCCGCATCGGCCGTACAAAAACGACGTGTCGGTCAAGGTCAGCGCCGTGCCGGCGTTCCTGCACGAAATGCAGGCGCTGCTTGCGCATGAATACCCGCACATCGAGGTGGTCTGGTTTGGCCATATCGGCGACGGCAATCTGCATATCAACGTGCTGCGGCCGGACGATCTGGACGAGGCAGCATTCATCGCACAGTGCGAACACGTGACCAAGCTGCTGGCTGCCACGCTGAACCATCACGGCGGCAGCATCTCGGCCGAACACGGTATCGGCCTGGTCAAGCGGGCGTACCTGGAAAGCACGCGCACCGCGGCGGAAATCCTGCTGATGAAAGGCGTGCGCAAGGCATTTGACCCCAACGGCATTCTCAATCCCGGCAAGCTTTTTGCGGATGGCTGAAAGCGGGCAGAAAAAGTCCGCGTGCTAGCCTTGTGCGCTACGTCATCAAGCTTCACGGAGACTCCATGTCATCCACACTGCGTTCGCTTTATCCCGAGATCGAGCCCTTCAATCGCGGCACGCTGGCGGTATCGGCGCTGCACACCTTGTATTACGAAGAGAGCGGCAACCCGAAAGGCAAGCCGGTGGTGTTTTTGCATGGCGGTCCCGGCGGCGGCGCCAACACAAAATGCCGACGTTTTTTTGATCCGGCCATTTACCGCATCGTGCTGTTTGATCAGCGTGGCTGTGGTAAATCCACGCCGCACGCCGAACTCACCGATAACACCACCTGGCACCTGGTCGCTGATATCGAGCAGCTGCGCGAACATCTGAAGATCGATCGCTGGCAGGTGTTTGGCGGCTCATGGGGATCGACGCTTGCGCTGGCCTATGCGCAGACACATCCGGAAAAAGTCACCGAGCTGGTGCTGCGCGGAATCTTTTTGCTGCGCCGGCAGGAGCTGGAGTGGTTTTACCAGAACGGCTGCAACGCGCTTTACGCCGACGCATGGGAGGCCTATCGCGATGCGATTCCCGACGTCGAGCGCGCCGACATGATGGGCGCCTACTACCGCCGCCTTACCAGCGACGATCCAAAAGTGCGCGTGGCCGCGGCACGTGCATGGTCGGTGTGGGAAGGCGCGACCAGTTATTTGTATCAGGACCGCTCACATATCGCCTCCAACGGCCAGGATGAATTCGCGCTGGCGTTCGCGCGCATCGAGTGCCACTACTTCGTCAACGGTGGCTTTCTTGAACATGAAGATCAGCTACTGCGCAACGTCGATCGCATCCGGCATATACCCACGGTGATCGTGCAGGGTCGTTACGACGTGGTCTGCCCCATGCGCAGCGCGTGGGATCTGCATCGGGTGTGGCCCGAAAGTGATCTGAAAATCGTGCAGGACGCGGGGCACTCGGCGTTCGAGCCGGGCATCATGGATGAGTTGCTGGAGGCGACGGATCGATTTGGTCGTTGATTTTTTAGAGGCCATGCTGCAAACATCGCCCTTCTAGAGCAAGCGCTTCTTTCGTTCTCTGGAAGGGCGACAAATAAAAGGCTGGTGATGTCGGGCACGATCACCCAGGAACAGCACACTGCGGCACGAGTGGCAGGGTTCATGTATCTGTTTCTTGGCGCACTCGCAGCGTTCGCGGAGTTCTATATCCGCTCCGGAATCCTGGTGTATGGGGATGCCGCGCAGACGGCGCACAACATCGTCGCCTCCGAACGCCTGTTCCGTATCGGCCTGGCGACCGATCTGATCGGTGGGACCTGCAATGCCGTTCTGGCCATCGCGTTTTATACGATGCTCAAGCAGGTACGTTCTTCATTGGCTCTGCTGGCGGCGTTTTGGCGACTCGGAGAAGCGGTGATTCTCGGCCACATGACGCTAAACGGCATGACGGCACTGAATATCTTAAGTTCTTCAGCGCTCACAGGGGTTTTCTCACCCGCGCAATTGCAGGCACTTGCCAGCCTGTACATAGGCACGCAAGGGATGAATTCAGCATCGGCCTGGTCTATTACGCATTGGGATCGACGCTGTTCTGCTATTTGCTTTTGAAGTCCCGTTACATTCCGAGAATTCTGGCGGGGTGTGGAGTCGTTTTCTCGTTCTTGGCGCTCATCAGTACGCTCGCGATCATCGTGGTCCCCAGTGTTGCCGGCATTGCACCCGGTTGCTATGCACCTGTCGGAATTTTCGAAATAGTCACCGGCTTTTGGCTCTTGATCGCAGGGATAAGCGTCCCACGAATTGCTTCGGTGAGCCCGAGCCTGTAGTAACGGCCGGTGTTCGAGTCGCCGAATCCCCGGCGCGCGTAGAACGCCGAAATCTGAGGTCTCCGCTATGCGAGGGCGGCTGACGCCGATAAGTGCGGACGTCGCTGGCCTCAACTGACTGCTAGTTCGCGGCTCAGAGTTCAATCGCCCGTCGGCAGCTGTTTCGTTCCGAAAATCTTGTCGCCCGCATCGCCCAGGCCTGGCAGGATGTAGCCGTTTTCGTTGAGGTGATCGTCGATGGCGGCGGTGTAGATCTCGATGTCGGGATGGGCGGCTTCGATATTTTTGAGGCCCTCAGGAGCCGCGACCAGAAAGATGCCCTTGATGCGCTTGCAGCCGGCGGCCTTGAGCATGTCGACGGTGGCGATGAGGGTGCCGGCGGTGGCGAGCATGGGGTCGACAATCAGGGCGATGCGTTCGTCCATGCGTCCGCTGAGCTTTTCGTAGTAAGTAGTCGGCTGCAAGGTGTGCTCGTCGCGCTGCAGACCGACCACGCTGACCTTGGCCGACGGAATCATGTCGAGTACGCCGGGCAGCATGCCCAGGCCCGCGCGCAGAATTGGCACGATGGTGATCTTCTTGCCCTTGATGCGCTGCACGGGCACCGGATCGCCGGCCCAGCCGGTGATGGATTCGTCGACGGTTTCCAGATCGGCGGTGGCCTCATATGTCAGCAAGGCGGCGACTTCACCGGCCAGTTCGCGGAATTCCTTGGTGCTGATGCCGGCGTGGCGCATCAGACCAAGCTTGTGTCGGATCAGCGGATGGCGAACTTCAACAATTTTCATGCGCGATGCTCTTCGTCGGCGATGCACCGATCGCCATGACGACCGAGCTTAACGAAGCAACCCCGCATGCGCATCCCGATCATCGAGAGCTGCATGCGGGGTTGCGGGTCGAGTTGCCAGTTTATGGAGTCGCCGGGGCGTTCTTCAGACACGAGCTCATGAAAGTCTTGCGGTCGGCACCCGCGAGTGCCTTGCTCTTGGCGTCTGCATTGCAGCTGGTCATCTTCTGCTGCTGGGTCATCTTTGCAGGCGCGGCCATGGCGGCCGTCTGACCTTTCAGGCAGCTGCTCATGAAGGTTTTGCGGTCGTCGCCTTTTTTGCCGGTCGCCTGCTTGTTGCAGTCGCTCATGCGCTGTTGCTGCGGCGTCAGTGTCTTGGCTGCCGGACCGGTCATGCTGGATTGCGGGGACGCAAAAACGGCTCCAGCGAAAGCAAAAGCCGCGCTTATCGCCAATGTGCGAAGAAGTGTCATCGACATCGTGAAGTCCTCCCTAGGTGACCGGCAAGCGCCGGCCGCGCCAGTCTAAGCCCATGGTGCGGATATCGGGAGTGGGGAAAGTCCTACATCGCTGCAGGCCATGATCGCGCTGCTGGAATGAAGGCGCGGCAGGACGCGGTGCTGCGCTGGACTCAGCGCAACACCGGATAAAGTCACCGATCAGGCAGCCTCGGCGCGTGCCTTGCACGGGCCTTCGAGCAGCGCCTTGCGCAGGTTGCCCACAATTAAATCTACTTCGGCGCTGGTCACGTTGAAGTGCGGTGTGAAGCGCAGCGAATTGACGCCGCCGTGGATCACGCCGACGCCGCGCTCGCGCATGTATTCCTCGGTGGAGCCAGCGCCGTAGCACTTGTAGTCGCTGGACAGCTCGCACGAAAACAGCAGGCCGGTGCCCTGGACCTTGGTGATCATGCCGCCGAGCTCGCTCTTCAGCGCGTTGAGCTTGTCGAGAAACTCGTGACCACGGTCGCGGATGTTGTTGCGCAATTCGTCGGTCAGCAGATCCAGCGCGGCGCAGGCCACGTCGAGCGCGCGCGGATTGGCCGTCATCGTGTTGCCATAGATGCCCTTGCGATAAAGCGCGGCGGTGCGCTCGGTTACGGCGAGTACGGACATCGGGTACTGGCCGCCGTTGAGCGCCTTGGAATAGGTTTCCATATCCGGCGCTTCGAAATCCTGAAAGCCGGGGTAGTCGACGATCGACAGCACGCCGTGCGCGCGCAGGCCGGCCTGGATCGAGTCGACCAGCAGCAGGGTGCCGTGCGCTTTCGTGAGCGCACGCGCGGCGGCGTAGAATTCGGGCGTCACGGCGCGGCCGGGGTCACCTTCGCCCATCACCGGCTCAAGAAACATCGCCTCGATATGCCAGCCGTTCTGCTCGGCGTCGGCAAAGGTCTTTTTCAACTGCTCGACGTTGTACGGCTCGACGATCAGCAGCTGGTCGTTATGGAACTTGAAGCTGCCGAGGTGCTGCAGATAGGTCTTGCGGGTGGAGTCCGAATAAAGTGCTGGCAGCTCGGTGCGGCCGTGGAATGCGCCGCGCACGGCTACGCGCTTGATCGTGCGGCCGGCGTGCGCGCCACCCGCATCGGTCATCAATTTCGTGTTGACGTCGGCCAAACGGCCGGCAAGGCTGACGCTTTCCGAGCCCGAGTTCAGGCACATGATGTGCGTGTACGGGCTGCCGCCGCGTGTGTGGCCCAGCTCGCGCTGCAGCGCCTTGCTGAGGCGCATCTGCGCCACGCTCGGCGTCATGACATTCGCCATCACCTGCGGCTTGGCCATTGCCGCGGCAATGCCGTGATGGTTGTGGCCGAAGCCGAGCATGCCGTAGCCGCCGTTGTCGTGCAGCACAGCGCCTTTCAGCGTCACCACCCACGGGCCGCTGGCCGCCGCAGGCAAGTAGGGATTGATCGCATCGTCGGGATAGAAATTGATGAAGCCGGCCTGCGCCTGCGCCAGCTGCTCGACTTCGTCCAGCTTCAGAAAATCGGCCATGTCGGCACGCAGCTCGCGATGACGTGTCACCGCTTCAGCGATCGCTTCAACCAGCTTGGGATCGACCGCGGCCATGCGCTCGATACTGGCGTCATCCAGGCCGGCCGTACGTGGCTTGCCACCGAATTCGCGCAGTTCACGCAGCTGTTCAATCATTCGCATGACGCTTCTCCTCACCCCGTCGGCGCCTCGCTCCGAACGCAAAGCAGGCCGCTAGGTTTTTCAATGCTCGATACGGCCGCCGGGTTGGGTGTGCTGCACCGAAACGGTTGCGCATTCCCGGCCCCTTTCTTGCGGGCTCTAAGCCCTCTGATGCACCGCCGCACAAGGGCTGGCGGGCTCAGGCAGGCGTTGAGCATAGCGCGAGCCCGGTTTCTCCGGTACCCCCTGCATGACGGCTGTCACCTGTGATCACTGACGTTCGCGACTGCCGATAAGGCGGCCCGAGGCCGAGCATGAGCAGCACACGAGGAAACCCCATGCCTAACCTAACTGCTCCGATCGCCCGCCTCGATGGCGTCATCAAAAACTACGGAAGGCTCGCCGCGCTTGACGGTGCCGACCTGCAGATTCACCGCGGCGAACTGCTGGCGCTACTCGGCCCCAACGGCGCGGGCAAGACCACGGCGATCGCGCTGCTGCTGGGGCTGATTCGCGCCGATAGTGGCAAGGTCGAGCTGTTCGGCCAGGACCCGCAGCGCATCGACGCGCGTCGCCGCATTGGCGTCATGCTGCAAAACGCCGCGTTGCCGCCGACCCTGCGGGTGGGCGAACTGCTGCGGCTGACGGCCAGCTATTACCCGTCGCCGCGTCCGCTGGCCGAAACCGCTGAGCTGGCCGGCATCGCCGAGCTGCTGTCGCGGCCTTACGCCAAGCTTTCCGGCGGCCAGCAGCGCAGCGTGCAGTTTGCGCTGGCGCTATGCGGTCGTCCCGAGCTGCTGTTTCTCGACGAGCCTACCGTTGGCATGGATATCGACATACGGCAGAAGCTGTGGGCGGCCATCCGCCAGCTGATTGCCGAAGGCTGTTCGGTGCTGCTCACCACGCATTATCTGGAAGAAGCCGAAGCGTTGGCCGACCGCGTCTGCGTGATGGCGCATGGCCGCATGATCCACGAAGGCACGGTCGAAGCGCTGCGTTCGCGCGTGTCGCTCAAACGCATTCGCTGCATCAGCGCGCTGGATGTCGAACTGGTGCGCAGCTGGCAGCACGTTACCGACGTGCGCCGCGACAGCGAGCGTCTGCACATCACCACGGCCGAAGCCGAAACCGTGGTGCGGCGACTGCTCGAGGCCGATGCGCAGCTCGGCGAGCTGGAGGTGCAGCGTGCCGGCCTGGCCGAAGCGTTTACCGAACTCACCCGCGATGCGGATCAGTCATCCACCACGGACCAGCGCGAGGCTGCCTGATGAGCTCACTGATATTTCTGTTGCCGCTGTTTGCAAGCCTGCTCCATATTGTGGAGGAGTTTGTCTGGCCGGGTGGTTTTCTCACTTGGCACCTCCGCTACCGCCCCGAGCTTGCGCGAAGTATCACGGCGCGCAATGCCATCGTGCTCAATGGCATATTGATAGCGGCTTGCATCGTGCTCGCTGGCTGGGGATCGATGATGTCCTCGGGGTGGTCACTCTGGCTGGTGATCAGCAGCATTCTTGCGGTTAACGCGCTATTCCACTTGCTGGGCGTGATCCGACTGCGCAGCTATTCGCCGGGAGTGGTGACCGGCATGTTGGTTTGCATGCCGCTGTGTCTGTGGGGTTTCTCACATATATTCGGTAACAGGTTGGTTGGGCCGCGCGTGGCAATCGAATCGCTTTTGCTGGGGGCTTCGTTTCAGTTGTGGTCCATGTTTCATCATCGCTTGAGGACACGCTAATGAGCACAAACGCTGCTTTGGCTTCAGCCTTACTGATCGACGTACCAGCCCGCGCAATGTCCCGCAGCCGGCTGTTCAATGCTTACCTCCAAGAGGCGCGCAGCGAATGCCTGCGCTATCTGCGCGCACCCGGATTCATTCTGCCGATGCTGCTGTTCTCGACCGTGTTCTATCTGATGTTCGGCGTGCTCTTGAATCACGGCGAAGCGTCGCGCTACCTGCTAGCCAGCTACAGCGCGTTCGGCATCATCGGACCCGGGCTGTTCGGCTTCGGCGTGTCGCTGGCGATCGAACGCGACGGTGGTCTGCTGACGCTGAAGCGCGCGCTGCCGATGCCGCCGGGTGCGTATCTGCTGGGCAAGATGGTGATGGCGATGATCGCGGCCACCATCGTTACCGTGCTGCTGGTTTTGATCGGCGTGTTTCTGGCGCACGTGACTCTGAGCGCCGTGCAGATAGCGAAACTCATGCTGACCGGTGCGTTCGGCGTGCTGCCGTTCTGCGCGCTGGGCATGTTCGTCGGCACGCTGATCAAGGGGCAAAGTGCGCCGGGTCTGCTCAACTTGGTGTACCTGCCGATGGCCTTTCTCTCCGGCCTGTGGCTGCCCCTGACGATGCTGCCGCAGGCGCTGCAGAAGATCGCGCCGATCTGGCCGAGCTACCACCTCAACCAGCTCACCCTATCTGCCGTGGGCCTGAACAACGGCGCGCTGCTGCCGCACGTGCTGGCGCTGGCGGGATACACCGTCATCTTCCTGCTGCTGGCCGTACGTCAGCTGCGGCGTTACGGTTGAAGTAGCATGTCAAACAACGAAGCACTAACCGAGGCGCCGGCGATGTCCGAATGGCTACGCGAATGGTTCAGGCCCGCCCCCGACTCACTGGCTGCAGGCAGCGTACGCAAGGGCAAATCGCCCTGGGCCGATTCCGTTCATCTGCTTTGGTCGGCATGGATATTCATCACGCCAGTCTTCGATCACTTCAGCTGGCGTTGGGCAGCTTTTACGCTACTGAGCTACCCCGTCTTTCTCTTGCTGTATGCGAAGTCCCACCTGGTGTCACGTCGTACGGCCCCAGCCTACGCCGTGGCGTTACTTGTCATGTGCATGCTGCTTTTGCCTTGGTATCCCAGCGGCCTGGTGTATTTCGTTTACAGCTGCGTGATGATGATCAGTTGCCGGATGAGCACGCGGCGTTATTTGGCCGTACTTGGCGGGCTCAACGTGGTGATCCTGCTGGAGACGTGGCTGCTTCACTACCCGTGGCAAGCCATTGTCTGGATGCCGGTGACGACTTTCATTATCGGCATGATCGTCAGCGTTGAACGCACCAACGAAGCCAAAGACGCCGAGCTGCAGCTCTCGCATGAGGAAGTGCGGCGCCTCGCCGGCCTGGCCGAGCGCGAGCGCATCGGCCGCGACCTGCACGACCTGCTAGGTCACACGCTCTCGCTGATTACGCTGAAGCTGGAGCTGTCGCGCAAGCTGTTTGATCGCGACAGCGAGGCCGCGCGGCGCGAGATGGAAGAGGCCGAAAAAGTCGCGCGCCATGCGCTGGCTGAAGTACGCAGCGCGGTCAGCGGCATTCGCGCCACCGATCTTGCCGCCGAGCTGGCATCGGCAAGACTGCTGCTGGAATCCTCACGCGTGCATTTCGACTACGGCGAGCTGCCGACCGATCTGCCGGCGGACATCGAACGCGGTTTTTCGCTGATCGTGCGTGAGGCGGCGACCAATATCGCTCGGCATGCCGAGGCCAGCTCGGCCAAAATCGAAATCGTGCGCGAGCATGCCAGCGTGCGCATGCTGATCAGCGACAACGGCCGCGGCGGCATCAGCAGCGATGGCAATGGTTTGTGCGGCATGCGCGAGCGCGTGCGTGCACTCGGGGCCACCCTCACGATTGAGTCGCTTCGCGGCCACGGCACGAAACTTCGCATCGTGGCGCCCGTACCGATTCTTCGGCTAGTCGAAACCTCGCGCGCGCCGTCGGATCTTTCGCTCGGGCCGACCATGAACGCCAACGTATCCGGAAATCCTGCCGCATGAATCCATCGCTGCCCGCTGTGTTTTTATCAGTCCACGAGGCGATCGCGTGATCCGCGTGTTGTTGGCCGAAGACCAGGCGATGGTGCGCGGCGCGCTGTTTGCGCTGCTCAACCTCGAATCCGATATCGACGTGCTCGGCTCGGCCGCCGATGGCGAAATCGCCTGGCGCGAACTGCAGCGGTTGAAGCCTGACGTGCTGGTCACCGACATCGAAATGCCCGGTCTTACCGGCCTCGAGCTGGCGCAGCGTATCCAGCGGCATACGCTGCCGATCAAGGTGATCATCGTCACCACCTTTGCGCGTCCGGGCTTCCTGCGCCGCGCGCTGGATGCCGGCGTGGGCGGATATTTATTGAAGGACGCGCCTGCTGAAAACCTGGCCGAAGCGCTGCGCACGGTGCATCGCGGCGGCCGCGCCATCGATCCTCAGCTGGCGCTGGAAGCCTGGTCCGAGGCCGACCCGCTCAACGATCGCGAGCGCCAGGTGCTGCGCCTCGCCGGCGAAGGCCAGTCGGCCGGCGATATCGCCACCCAGCTGAACCTGTCGCACGGCACCGTGCGCAATTATCTTTCCGAGGCCATCGGTAAACTCGGCGTGGCCAATCGTATCGAGGCGTATCGCATGGCGCGGCAAAAAGGCTGGCTTTAGGCGCTGCCAGCGGCAACGCCCTGGCATCGGCGATAATGGGTCATCCCCCTTGAATGCCCACGCCGTTGAAGAAGTCCGATTTCGATTTTGAACTACCGCCCGAGCTGATCGCGCAGGCGCCGCTGGCCGAGCGTTCGGCCAGCCGCCTGCTGCTGCTCGATGCGCAGAACGGCACGCGCGAGGATCGCCTGTTTCGCGAGCTGCCCGATTTTCTGCGCCCGGGTGATCTGCTGGTGTTCAATGACACGCGGGTTTTGCCGGCGCGTTTGTACGGGCATAAAACCAGCGGCGGCGCGGTGGAGATTCTGATCGAGCGCGTCACCGGCGCGCACGAAGCGACCGTGCAGCTGGGCGTCAGCAAGAAGCCGAAAGAGGGCGCACGGATCGAGCTGGCCGACGGCAGTTTCGCCATCGTGCTTGGGCGTGACGATGCGTTTTTCCGCTTGCGCTTCGAATCGCCCGAGCCGCTGGAAAAGCTGCTGCTGAAGCTGGGCGAGATGCCGCTGCCGCCGTATATCGAGCGGCACGCCGATGCCAGCGACATGGAGCGCTACCAGACCGTTTACGCGCGCGAGCCCGGTGCGGTGGCGGCGCCCACCGCCGGCCTGCATTTCGACGAGGCGATGCTGGCGACGCTGCGCGACAAGGGCATCGACTTTGGCTACGTGACCCTGCACGTGGGCGCAGGCACGTTTCAACCGATGCGCGCTGACGACGTGCGCGATCACGTGATGCATCGCGAGTGGCTGAATGTCGGCCCGGCGCTGGTGCAAAAAATTCGCCATACACGCGCGGCAGGTGGCCGCGTGGTGGCGGTGGGCACCACCGTGGTGCGCGCGCTGGAGAGCGCCACCAAGGACGGCGAGCTGCATCCGTTTGCGGGCGAGACGCAGATCTTCATCTTCCCCGGCTATCGCATTACCAGTGTCGATGCGCTGGTCACCAATTTTCATTTGCCGCAGTCAACGCTTTTGATGCTGGTGTCGGCGATGGCGGGTCGGGATTTCATGCTGGCGTCCTACCGGCATGCGGTCGAGCAGCGCTACCGCTTTTTTTCGTATGGCGATGCGATGCTGATTCTGCCGAACGGCGCTTGATTCGTCAGGTGTCAGTCGTTGCCGCGGACGTTGTCCTTGGCTTTCTCGAACGTCACCTTGCCGGTTTTTGCGTCGGCGTGGAATTTGACGAGTTCGCCGTTCTGAAAGGCTTCGCCTTCCCAGTGCCCATGCACGGCCTGCAGCGCCTTGACGTGTTTGAAACCCTGCGCGTCCAGTTTCTGCGTGACGGCGGCGGGGCTGAGCCAGTCGCCGCCGGGCTGACCGGCGACCGCAGAGCCGCACACAAGCAGGGTGGCATGGAAAAGCAGGCACGTTGTTTTCAGGTTTTTCATGCAGCACTCCTTCGTTTTGTCGTTCACCACGGCGTTTGCCGACGCGCTGTCCACGCACGATGTGGACAATGACGCCAACGACCTTTGCCAGAACCGGTTCGCACCATCCTGCCCATATGGCTCCTTCCGTCACCTCAGGAATAAATCCGTGCAGCTTGATTTCAGTCAGCTCGACGCCGCCGAATCCTACCGCTGGCTGTCGTCCACCGTGACACCGCGGCCAATCGCCTGGGTTTCCACACTGTCGGCCAAGGGCGTGACCAATCTTGCGCCTTTCAGTTTTTTCCAGGTGATTTGCGATGACCCGCCGACGCTGATGGTCAACGTCGGTTTGCGCCCGAACGGTGATTTGAAGGACACCGTTCTCAACGTAAAAGAGACCGGCGAGCTGGTGATTCATCTGGTCAGCAAGGAGCAGGCAGAGAACATGAATGCCACGGCAGCGACGCTGGCGCACGACGACAGCGAGTTCGACGCGGTCGGCATCGCCACGTTGCCCAGCGTGCGGGTCAAGCCGCCGCGCATCGCCGCCGCCTCGGTGGCGTTTGAGTGCACGCTGGCCGAAGTGATTCCGTACCCGGCGGAACATCCGCGCCAGTTTCTGATCTTTGCCCGCGTGCTGCTGGCGCATATCGACGACGCGGTGATGGCCGATGCCCGGCACGTCGATCCGGCCAAGCTCGATCTGGTCGGGCGCCTCAGCGGCAGCTGGTATTCGACCACGCGCGAGCGATTTGCGATGAAGCGCCCGGCCTGACGCTGAGTTCTGGTCGGTCGCCCGGCTGTGGCGGCCCCGTATAATGGGCCGGATGACTTCCATGACTTTTGCGCTTTCCGCCACCGCCGGCGCGGCCCGCCGCGGCTGCCTTACGTTCGACCGCGGCACGGTGGAAACGCCGGCCTTCATGCCCGTCGGTACCTACGGCTCGGTGAAGGCGATGACACCGCGCGACGTCAAGGACATCGGCGCGGAAATCATCCTTGGCAATACCTTTCACCTGTTTCTGCGGCCGGGGCTGGAGATCGTCGAGCAGTTTGGCGGTCTGCACAAATTCATCGGCTGGGACAAGCCGATCCTCACCGATTCGGGCGGTTTCCAGGTTTTTTCGCTGGCGCACAAGCGCAAGATCACCGAGGAAGGCGTGACCTTCGCCTCGCCGGTGGATGGTTCGAAAGTGTTTCTGTCGCCCGAAGTGTCGATGCAGATCCAGACCACGCTGGATTCGGACATCGCGATGATCTTCGACGAGTGCACCCCGTATCCGGCGACGGAAAAAGTCGCCGGCGACTCGATGGAGTTGAGCCTGCGCTGGGCCGAGCGGTCGCGCCGCGGCTTCGATGATCTGCAACGCGCAGGTTCAAAGCCGCGCAACGCGCTGTTCGGCATCGTGCAGGGCAGCGTTTACGAAAACCTGCGCACGCGTTCGGCCGAGGGTCTGATCAAGATCGGCTTCGACGGCTATGCCGTCGGCGGCCTGGCCGTGGGCGAGCCGGAGGCCGAGCGCAACCACGCGCTGGATTTCACCGTGCCGCTGCTGCCGCAGGACAAGCCGCGCTATCTGATGGGCGTGGGTCGGCCGGAGGATATCGTCGAGGCGGTGCGCCGCGGCATCGACATGTTTGACTGCGTCATGCCCACGCGCAACGCGCGCAACGGTTTTCTGTTCACCGCCGAGGGCACGCTGCGCATCCGCAACGCCAAGTATTCGCTCGATACGCGCGTGATTGAGGAGGGCTGCGACTGCTACGCCTGCGCCGGCGGCTTCAGCCGGGCCTATCTGCGCCATCTTGATCGCTGCAACGAGATCCTGGGCAGCCAGCTGGCCACCATGCACAACCTGCGCTATTACCAGCGGCTGATGGCAGGTTTGCGCGATGCGATCGCTGGCCAGACTCTGGACGCCTTTACCGCGGCGTTTTACGCCCAGCGGCAGCACGCAGCCGCCTGATCGCCGGATGGCCGCATCGCACTCGCATTGTCATAAGGTGGCGTGCGAACCCACCCACCCGGGCCTTGCAACGCAAGGTGTGCGCCCGCAGTAAGGGCAGGCGTTTCGGCCGCTATGGGCCAGGTGTGCCGTGCACGGCTGGGGGGTGCATGGCATAATCGTTGATCTTTGACCGGGCAGCAGCCGTTTTTCAGGGTTGCGCCACCACTTGCGAGATACATTCATGACTTTTTCGATCCCGTTCGTGCTTGCCCAGGCCGCGCCGGCTGCTGCGCCTGGCGGCAACCCGATACTCACGTTTTTGCCGATCATCGTGCTGTTTGGCGTGTTTTATTTTCTGATGATCCGCCCGCAGATGAAGCGCCAGAAAGAGCTGCGCACCATGCTGTCCGCGCTGGCCAAGGGTGACGAAGTGGTGACCAACGGCGGCATTGCCGGTCGCATCGATGAAGTGGGCGAGACCTTTCTTAGCGTGGAAATCGCCGCCAATGTGGTGGTCAAGGTGCAGAAAGGTTCGGTTTCCCAGGTGTTGCCCAAGGGCTCGCTGAAAACGGTTTGACCGGCGGGAGTCGAGCCGATGCTCGGCTGATCTGGGGCTGCTTTTTACGGGAAACTTCCCGATTATCGCTAACACCGCGCACGGCTGCGGTTCGGATGGATGCAAGGCATGAGTGATTTTCCCCGCTGGAAATACGCGCTGGTCGCGCTGGTGATGTTGTTCGGCATCTTCTACGCGCTGCCGAATGCCTTTCTCCCGATCGCGGCGGTGCAGGTCAGCGCCAACACCGGCTCGGCACCAATCGATGCGTCGATTCAGCAGAAGGTGGTGACGGCACTGGCTGCGCAGCACATCGTCGCCTCCGAGGTAAGCGTGCAGGGCGACCATCTGATTGCCACGTTTACCAACGGCGACTCGCAGAAGAGCGCCGCCGACGCGATCAAGGCGGCGTTGGGCGACGGCTACGCCACGGCGTTCAAGCTGCAGTCCACCGTGCCGGGCTGGCTCACGGCCGTTGGCGCTCGTTCGATGCCATTGGGTCTCGACCTGCAGGGCGGCGTGCACTTCTTGATGCAGGTCGATCAGGACGGCGTGGTCGACAAGCAGGAAACCGGCTACGCAGACGACATCCGTGCGTTTTTGCAGCAGAAAAATATTCGCTACGAGTCCGTGCTTCGCAACAGCGTGCGCGGTCAGGGCATTGCGGTCATCCTGCGTTCGGCCGACGATCGCAGCAAGGCGTCCGATGCGATTGCTACCGAGTTCACCGACCTCAACGTGTCCAACGGCGCCAGCACCGGCGATCGTTTCGTGCTCAACGCGGTGGTCAAGCCCGACAAGCTGCGTCAGCTGGCACACGACGCCATTACGCAGAACCTGAGCACCTTGCGCAACCGCATCAACGCACTCGGCGTGTCCGAGCCGCTGATCCAGCAGCAGGGCGACAGCCGCATCGTGGTCGAACTGGCCGGCGTGCAGGATGCCACGGAAGCGAAGAAGCTGATCGGCGCCACCGCCACGCTGGAGTATCGCGCCGGTATCGGCTATGCCGGCGACGCGCAGGCGCAGGACGCCGCGCGCACGGGCAATATTCCTCCCGATGCCAACCTCTATTACATGCGCGAGACGCATCAGCCGGTGCTGGTGAGCAAGCGCGTAATCGTCAGCGGCAACCAGCTGGTGGATGCCTCGTCCGGCACCGACTCACGCAACGGCACGCCCAACGTCAGCGTGACGTTGAACTCGGCGGGCGCCAAGAAGATGGGCGACTTCACCAACGCCAACGTCGGCAAGCCGATGGCCGTCGTCTACGTCGAGCGTGTCACCGAAACAAAGATGGTTGACGGCAAGGAAGTGCGCACCTCGAAGGACACCGAGTCGGTGATCAACGACGCGACCATTTCCGGCGCCTTCAGCCGTCAGTTCGAGACCAACGGTCTGGCCAGCACCAAGGAAGCCTCCGACCTCGCACTGCTGCTCAAGGGCGGCGCACTGGCCGCTCCGGTCGATATCGTCGAGGAAGGCGTGATCGGTGCCAGCCTCGGCGCTGACAATATCGACAAGGGCTTCAAGGCCGTGATGCTTGGCCTCGGTTTGGTGCTGCTGGCCGCGGCGATCTACTACAAGCTATTTGGTCTGGTGGCCGATATCGCGCTGTTCTTCAACCTGGTGATTCTTATCGCGGTGATGTCGCTGATCGGCGTCACGCTGACCATGCCGGGCGTCGCCGGCATCGTGCTGACCCTGGGCATGGCCATTGATGCGAACGTGCTGATCTGCGAACGCATACGAGAAGAGTTGCGCAATGGCTCGTCGCCACACGCGTCGATTCGCGCGGGTTATGAAAAGGCCTGGGCCACGATTCTCGATGCCAACGTCACCCACCTTATTGCGGCACTGGCGCTCACCACCATGGGCACCGGCGCGATCAGGGGCTTCGGCGTCACGCTGATGATCGGCATCCTGACCTCGCTGTTCACCTCGGTCACCCTGACCCACGCCTTCACCGCGCTGATCCACGGTCACCGCAAGCTCAAGACGCTGTCGGTCTGAGGAATCGCAATGGAAATTTTCAATCACAACAGCAACATCAACTTTCTCGGCATGCGCAAATACAGCATTGCGATTGCTGCATTGCTGATGATTGCCTCGATCACGCTGATCGTGACCAAGGGTCTCAACTACGGCCTGGATTTCAACGGCGGCGTATCGCTGACCATCGACTATGACCAGCCGGTGCAGATCAACGACGTGCGTACTGCGTTGACCAAGGGCGGCATCGATAATCCTGTCGTGCAGAGCCTCGGCGGTACGCGTGAAGTATCGATCCGCATGCAGCCGAAGGACGATCCCGCCGCGGTTCAGGCCGACGGCAAGGTCAATCTCGATCGCATCTCCGCCGACGTATCCAAGATGCTTCAGGTTTCCCGCGCGGACGCCAAGGTGAAGGATAAAGAGTTCATCAGCGCCGAAGTGGGCGCGGAGTTGCGCACCGACGGCCTGTGGGCCGCGCTGTTCGTGATGCTGGGTATCGGCTTTTATCTCGGCATCCGCTTCGAACGACGTTTTGCGTTCGCGGCGATTCTTACCGAGTTCCACGACGTGCTGGTAACGCTCGGCATTCTTGCCCTGGTGCAGCGCGAGTTCGACATGACCGTGCTGGCGTCGGTGCTGGCGGTGATCGGTTATTCGATCAACGACAAGGTGGTGGTGTTCGACCGCATTCGTGAGCTGTTTCGCGTTGCGCGCAAGGCCGAGCCGGAAGAGGTGTTGAATCGATCGATCAACAACACGCTGTCGCGAACCATCATCACCTCGCTGTTTACCAGTATCACCATGGCCGCGCTGTTTTTCTTTGGCGGCACGGCCGTGCACGGCTTTGCCGTGACCATGCTGATCGGCATTGTGGTGGGTACGCTGTCGTCGATCTTTGTGGCCAGTCCGATCCTGCTGTGGCTGGGCGTGTCGAAGAAGGATCTGATGCCGGTAACGCGCGAAAATTCGGAGCTGGCGCGGCGGCCTTGAGTTGCTGCCTTGCTCAGTAAAAAAGCCCGGCATCTGCCGGGCTTTTTGTTGGCGACGGAGGCGTCGCGAAACTCAGCGGCGCAGCTCGGATTCGAGCTGCGCCAGCCGCTGTGGCGTGCCGACGTCAGTCCATGCGCCGCGATGCTGGCTGCCGCTGATCTGCCCATGTTCCATGGCGGCGCGCAGCAGCGGCGCCAGCTTGAATCGCGGCGGTTTTATCTCGGTGCCAGGCGCGTCACCGATCATTGCGCGCCAGTTCTGCAGCAGCGCATGCCGATAGACGCCGATACCGCTGAAGGTGAGTTTGTCCGCGCCATGGCTTTGCACGAGGCCGTGCGCATCGAGCACGAAATCACCGGCTGGGTGCTGCGGTGGATTGTCGACCAGCAGCAGATGCGCCAGCCCCGCAGGCTCGGGCGGCAACGCGGCGAAGTCGGCGTCAGTCCAGATATCGCCGTTGACCGCGATAAAGGGTTCGCTGCCCAGCAGCGGTAGGGCGTTGAGCATGCCGCCACCGGTTTCCAGCGGCGTCGTGCCCTCGTAGGCGTAGCGGATGCGCAGGCCCCAGCGAGATCCATCGCCCAGCGCGTCGGGGAATTGATCGGCCAGATGCGAGGTGTTGATCACCACGTAATGCACGCCGGCGGCGGCGAGCTTTTCCAGATGCCATTCGATCAGCGGCTTGCCGCCAACCGGCAGCAGCGGCTTGGGTGTTTTGTCGGTCAGTGGACGCATGCGTTCACCGAGGCCGGCGGCAAAGATCAGCGCGTGCCTCACAAGCCGGCCGCCATGCGAAGGTCGCAATGGCCAACGCGCCGCTGCAGCAATGCCGCAAGGTCGGCGAGTTCGGGATAACGATTCGCCACGCTGATCACGTAGTCGTAGACGCGCGGCACGTCGGCCAGATAACCCGGTTTGCCGTCGCGATACCACAGCCGGTAGAACTGGCCGAGCACGCGCAGATGGCGCTGCAGGCCGGTCAGGTCGAACCAGCGCAGAAAGCGCGCCTGATTCACGCTGCTGTCGAGGCGTCCAGCAGCGAGCAGGCGCTGACGGTACGACTCGACCCAGGCATCTACGCGCGCGGGGGCCCACACGATATAGGCGTCGCGCAGCAGCGAGGCGAGGTCATACGTCAGCGGACCATGCAGGGCACCCTGAAAGTCGATGATGCCCGGATGCTCGAGTCTGTCGCCGATGCTGTCAGAGTGGTTGCCGGATTCGATCACCAGCAGATTACGGCTGTGGAAATCCCGGTGTACGAAACCGTGCGGCTGCTCTTCGTGATTGCGCGCGATGAGTTCGAACGCAGCGTCCAGTGTTGCCCGTTCAGCGGTGTCGGGCGCGCTGCCGAGATGCCGTTCGAGGAACCAGGTGGGCATGATCTCCAGGCCCTGCATCACGAGCGCACGATCAAAACGCGGCAGTCCGTCGGTATCCATGCGCAGCTGCATGCGCAGCAGCGCATCCATGGCCGCGCCATACAGTGCGTCCGCGTTGTCGTCGCGCAATTCGGGCAGATAGAGCCGATGGCCCAGATCCTCGATCAGCAGGAAGCCCTGCTGTAGATCGTGTGCGTGGACTTGCGGTACGTGCAGGCCGGCGGCGGCCAGCTTCGCGCCGAGCGCCAGCCACGGCTGGGGGTCTTCGAGCGCCGGCGGCGAGTCCATCACGATCCAGCTGCGGCCCTGATGATGCGTGCGCCAGTAGCTGCGGAAGCTGGCATCGGCTGAGGCTGATTCGAGCGTTAGCGCATCGTTGTTTAAGGTGGCTCGGGTCCAGGCCAGGCGGGCGGCGGCGCGATCGTGCGGTTCCATGAAACTCATGCTGGCGGACGGCACATCAGCTTAATGGTTTGCGCCGTGCAACGTGAGCGGGATCGACATGACACATAGCGTTGGTGCGGTGCAGCAGCATGTGGTAGTTATAAGAGACAGTGCGATTGGTTTGGAGCACGAAGCGAAGGGAGCGCCGCGCGCATTCAACGCGATGAAGCCATGAAGGTACGGCTTCCGTAGCAATCAACGAGGGGAGTTGAATGGGCGAAGGTGACAGTGGTTTCTCGATGACCCGGCGCCAGCTGCTGCGCATGATCGGCATGACGGCCGGCAGCGCGGCGATGTATCAGGCAATGAGTGGGTTGGGTTTTGCGGCAGAGTCGCCGTACAAGGCGCCGATCAAACTCGGCCAAGCGCCGAAGGGATCGTCCGTGCTGGTGCTCGGGGCGGGCATCGCCGGCATGGTGGCTGCCTACGAATTGCGCCAGGCCGGTTACAAGGTGCAGGTGCTCGAATATAACGCGCGCGCTGGCGGCCGCAATTGGACGCTGCGCGGCGGCGATACTTACACCGAGCTCGGCGGCGAGACCCAGCACTGCCAGTTCGACAAGGGTCTGTACATCAACCCCGGCCCTTGGCGGTTGCCTTATCACCATCGCGGCATCCTGCACTACTGCAAGCAGCTCGGCGTGCCGCTGGAGGCGTTTGTGCAGGTCAACTACAATGCCTATCTCCATAGCAGCAACGGGTTTGACGGCAAGCCACAGCGCTTTCGCGCGGTCAAGGCGGACTACCAGGGGCACGTTGCCGAGCTGCTGGCCAAGACCACGCAGAGTGCTCAACTTGATGCGCGGGTTAGCAAAGAAGATCAGGAAAAGCTGCTGCATTCACTGCGCAACTGGGGCGCGCTTGACAAGAACTATGCCTATGCCAAAGGCGAGCTGAGCAGCAACCGTCGCGGTTACGAAAAAGACCCCGGCGGTGGCTTGAGCGGTCACCCGATGCCTTCCGAACCGTTTGCGCTGAAGGACATCCTCGATTCCCGGCTTTGGCAGGGCCTGCCGGTGGGCGACAACTACGAGATGCAGACCACGCTGTTCCAGCCGGTCGGCGGCATGGGGGTGATCGGTCAGGCCTTTGCGCGCGATCTGGGGCCGCTGATCCGCTACAACGCCAAAGTCACGGCGATCCAGCAGGACGAGCGCGGCGTCACCGCGACGTATGAAGACACCACGGCACCGGGCATCAAGCACACGGCGAGCGCAGACTGGTGCGTGTGCGCGCTGCCACTGTCGATCCTCGGGCAGATTCCGATGAACGTGGGGCAGGCGATGGCCGAAGCGATTGCCGCGGTTCCGTATGCGGCGGCGGTGAAAGTCGGCCTGCAGTTCAAGCGGCGCTTCTGGGAAGAGGACGACCAGATCTACGGCGGCATCAGTTACACCGATCAGGCGATCACGAATATCAGCTATCCGAGCACCGGCTATTTCAGCGGCGGCAAGGGCGTGCTGCTGGGCGCGTATATCTGGGGCCTGGATGCGATGGAGTTCACCGCGATGTCGCCGGCCGAGCGCATCCAGCAAGCGCTCGAGCAGGGCAGCAAGATCCACCCGCAGTATCCGAAAGAGTTCGACAACGGCATGGCGGTGGCCTGGCATCGCTCGCCATTCACCCTGGGCTGTTTCGGCCAGTGGTCGGAGCAGGCGCGTGCGGCGCACTACGACAACCTGTGTCAGTTCGATGGGCGCATCGTGCTGGCCGGTGAGCATGCATCGTGCCTGCCGGCGTGGCAGGAAGGCGCGGTGACCTCGGCACTCGATGCGATTGGCCGTCTGCATCAACGCGCGGCAGCGGCAGGAGCAACGGCATGAAAAACTTCCGTGCCATCACTGCTCCCTTCGCTGCATGTGCCGCGCTGTTTTTGCTGGTCAGCGCGCCATGGCCAGCCTTCGCTGACAGTGCGGGTATTCGCAACGCTGCCTCGCTGAAGACCGACAACGGCGAGCAGATCTACGCGCACATCTGCCAGGCCTGTCATATGCCGAACGGGCAGGGTGCCATCGGGGCAGGGCACTACCCGGCATTTGCGCACAATCCCACCATGTCATCGGCGTCGTATATGGCGCTGACCATCCTGGGCGGGCGCCGCAACATGCCGTCATTTGCTCACAAGGATCCGGGTGACGCTGAGCTCGAGTCGTTTATCGAGCCGGTCTGGCTCACCGACCAACAGGTCGCCAGCGTGATCAATTACATCCGCACGCACTTCGGCAACGACTACAGGGACTCCATCACGACGGACGAGGTCAAGGCGCTGCATCCGCAAACCTTTCCGTCGCATTAATCGTCTTCATTTTAAAACGTCGACAAGGACATGCCATGCATTATCTTTCCCGCACCGTTCTGCCGCTGCTGCTATGCACCTTGCCGATGGTCGCCAGCGCCAGCGACGTGACCCGCTACAAGCTGCCCAACAGCAGCTTCCCCATTGCGGCAGCCGTCGAAGTGCCGGCCGGCAAGACCATGGTCTACCTCAGCGGCCAGATGGGACAAATGCCGAAGAGCACCAATGCATCGAAAGACGCGCTCGTATCGATGGGTGACACCAAGACGCAGACCATCTCGGCATTGACCAATATCAAAAAGCAGCTGGAGAGCATGCACCTGAGCATGGGCGACGTGGTGAAGATGCAGGTGTTTCTGGTGGCCGACAAGGCCAAGGGCGACAAGCTCGACTTCGCCGGTTTCATGGAAGGCTATACGCAGTTCTTCGGCACCAAAGACCAGCCGAATCTGCCGTCGCGTTCGGCGGTGCAGGTGGCGGCGCTGGTAGTTCCCTCTGCGCTGGTCGAGATCGAAGTAACCGCCGTGCGCCCGTAGTTCGCCAACCTGCGAGACAAAGGATGCTGCCTCGGCGAAGCGGGGCGCTTTTTAAAATGCTAAAGCGCATCTGCGTCGACTTCGCCGGTGCGGATGCGAACGACCTGTTCTAGTTCGCTGATGAAGATTTTGCCGTCGCCGATCTTGCCGGTACGCGCCGCACCGCTGATGGCTTCGATCGCGTGATCGAGTCGATCGTCGGCCACCGCGACCTCGATCTTCAATTTGGGCAGAAAGTCGACCACGTACTCCGCGCCGCGATAAAGCTCGGTATGTCCGTGCTGCCGTCCAAACCCCTTTACTTCGGTTACCGTCATGCCCTGCACGCCGGCCTCATTCAGCGCTTCACGCACGTCGTCCAGCGTAAAGGGCTTGATGATGGCCGTAATCCATTTCATATCGAGGTTTCCGCGCGGTGGTTGTTTGTTTCAGCACGATGTATGCCACTGCATCAATCAGCTCGTTCTGAGCAGTCGCGGACGTTTGCAGGGCTATTCCGCCTTTCCGGTGCGCCAAGTTCGTGCAGAAGGTAATCTCGATTGCTCGCTCATGGTGCGTTTCGGCGCGGCCGCCGTCGCGACCTTTTATAGCGGGAAGGGTGGTTCAGATTGACGTGCAGGCATTGAATCAGTACCATTTTGGTCCCGATTCAACAGACTAGCCCGGACCGCGCCGATGCTACGTGTCAGCCGACTCACCGATTACGCCACCGTGGTGATGACCTGCATCGCCGCACATCCGCACGACGTGCTCAGCACGGTGCAGATTGCCGATGAAACGCGGCTGGAGCTGCCGACGGTGAGCAAGCTGTTGAAAGCGCTGGGTCACGCCACGCTGGTCGAATCGTTTCGCGGCGTCAACGGCGGTTACCGGCTGGCGCGATCGGCTACCGATATCACGCTGGCCGAAATCATCGAGGCGCTGGAAGGCCCGATCGGCATGACCGAATGCAGCCTCGCCGAAGGTCAGTGCGAGCGTGAATCGCAGTGCGGCGTGCGCGGCAGCTGGCAACAGATCAACAGCGTGCTCGACAGCGCTTTGCGCGCCGTCAGTCTGGCCGACATGCTCAACACGCCAGCGCCGGCCATCGGTGGAACGAAAAACTTGCTGCCGCGCCGAACGGTCGCCGCCGCACCTCTTATTGCCGCCATGCCGTCGAAAACCGGCGAGGTCATTACCGAATGAATGAGACTTTGATCAGCGACAGCACCAGTACGGCGTTGCGCGACAACGCCGATGTGGCCGAGGCGCTCGGCCGCAGCTACTCCGCCGGCTTCGTCACCGATATCGAGATGACCAGTCTGCCGCCGGGCCTGAGCGAGGACATCATCCGCCAGCTCTCCGCGATCAAGCGCGAGCCGGAGTGGATGACGCAGTGGCGTCTGGAAGCCTATCTTCACTGGCTGACCATGCCGACGCCGGACTGGGCCAAGCTGAAGATCGCGCCGGTCGACTACCAGGCGCTCAGCTACTACGCCGCGCCCAAGGCGGGTCCGAAGTCGCTCGACGAGGTCGATCCAAAGCTGCTTGAAATGTACGAGAAGCTGGGCGTGCCGCTGCACGAACGCGCCAAGCTGGCCGGCGTGGCGGTCGACGCGGTATTCGATTCGGTATCCGTCGGCACCACGTTCCGCAAGGAGCTGGCCGCCGCCGGCGTGATCTTCTGCTCGATGAGCGAAGCGATCCGCGAACACCCGGAGCTGGTAAAAAAATATCTTGGCAGCGTTGTGCCGACGGGCGATAACTTTTTCGCGGCGCTCAATTCCGCCGTGTTCTCCGATGGTAGTTTTGTTTTTATTCCCAGGGGCGTTCGTTGCCCGATGGAATTGAGCACGTACTTCCGCATCAACGCGCAGAACACCGGGCAATTCGAGCGCACGCTGATCGTGGCCGAGGAAGGCAGCCATGTGTCGTATCTGGAAGGCTGCACGGCACCGCGGCGCGACGAAAACCAGCTGCACGCGGCCGTGGTGGAACTGGTCGCGCTAGAAAAAGCGCAGATCAAATATTCCACCGTGCAGAACTGGTATCCCGGCGACGAAAACGGCGTCGGCGGTATCTATAACTTTGTGACCAAGCGCGGAGACTGCCGCGGCGACGATTCGAAAATTTCCTGGACCCAGGTGGAAACCGGTTCGGCGGTCACCTGGAAATATCCGAGTTGTGTGCTGCGCGGCGATCGTTCGGTCGGCGAGTTCTATTCGGTGGCGCTGACGCATCATTATCAGCAGGCCGATACCGGCACCAAGATGATCCACATCGGCAAGCACACCAAGTCGAAAATCGTCGCCAAGGGCATCAGCGCCGGGCGCAGCTCCAACAGCTATCGCGGCCTGGTGAAAATGGAAAAGGGCGCTGACGGCGCGCGCAACTACACCCAGTGCGATAGCCTGTTGATCGGCAAGCAGTGCGGCGCGCACACGTTTCCTTACATGGAAGTAAAAAATCCCACCGCCATCGTCGAGCACGAAGCCACGACTTCGAAGATTTCCGACGACCAGATGTTCTACTGCCGCGCGCGCGGCATCAGCGCGGAAGATGCGGTATCGATGATCGTCGACGGCTTCTGCAAGCAGGTGTTCCGCGAGCTGCCGATGGAGTTTGCCGTCGAGGCGAAGAAGCTGCTGGAAGTGTCGCTCGAAGGCGCCGTAGGCTGATGAGTGCCGTTGCTGCCATCGACAAATCGCAGCTGCAGCTGCGGCCAGCCAGCGCAGACGACGTGGGCGAAATTCTCGCGCTGATCCGTGAGCTCGCCGACTATGAAAAGCTGCTGCACGAAGTCCACGCGACCGAGGACGATCTGCGCCGCGATCTTTTTGGCGAAAGGCCGCGTGCGCACTGCGATATGGCGATGTGGAATGGTGAAGTCGCCGGCCTGGCGTTCTGGTTCTACAACTACTCCACCTTTCTCGGTCGCGCCGGCATCTATCTCGAAGATCTGTTTGTGCGGCCGCCGTTTCGCGGCAACGGCATCGGCAAGGCGCTGATTGCCCATCTGGCGCAGCGCTGTGCCGACGAAAATCTTTCGCGGTTGCAGTGGTCCGTGCTGGACTGGAATGCCCCATCCATCGCGTTCTATGAATCGCTGGGTGCCGACGTGATGCGAGAGTGGCTGACCTGCCGCATGAGCCGCGAGGCGATCGATGCACTGTTGAAAGCAAGTGCGCCAATTGAGTCGTCGCCATGAGCTTCATGCCTTGCAAAAACATTCATGCCGTCACCCATCAAAAGGATCGCGGTTTGAAGTGGTTGTTCCACGCATCGTTGTTTGCGTTGATGGCAGGCATCTTCGGGTGCAGCGTTCCGATCAAGCATCGGGTACTCGCAGCGCCGCAGATCAGCGGCACCGTGACTCGTGCCGGCAAGCCGGTTCAGGGTATGCATATGCAGCTGGTCGACGTGCTGAACGCATCGGGCGAGCCTGCGGCGGCGTCGGTCAGGCAGGAGGCGGTCAGCGACGCGCAGGGCCATTTCACGCTGGGGCCGATCAAGCAGATGGCGCACCAGCTCGATAACCCGTTGCTCAGGGTGGATCAGCGCACCGTGCCCTGGGGGCTGCGCATGTCTGAGGACGGTCAGGCCTGGCATGCCGGCTGGCTGTCCGACCCGGACATGTTTGGCGAAGTACCAAAGGCGGTGGTAACCGCCGAGTGCGATCTCTCCGCCGACAGCAAATCCAGCGTCATCGACGGTGATATCGCCCTTGTCGGCATCGGTCCGTGCCATCTGAAAATTGTGGAAGCAAAGAAGAAATGAGCATGTTGAATATTGAAAACCTGCACGCCCGCGTCGAGGGCAAGGAAATCCTCAAGGGCTTGAACCTCACCGTGAATGCGGGCGAAGTGCACGCCATCATGGGGCCGAACGGTGCGGGCAAGTCCACGCTCGGTAACGTGCTGTCCGGCCGTGAGGGTTACGAGGTGACGGCGGGTTCGGTTACCTATAACGGCATCGACCTGCTGGCACTCGCTCCGGAAGCGCGCGCGGCCGCCGGCGTGTTCCTGGCGTTTCAATATCCGGTGGAAATTTCCGGCGTCAACAACACCTACTTTCTGCGCGCGGCGTTCAACGCGCAGCGCAAGGTGCGCGGCGACAAAGAGCTGGACTCGATGCAGTTCCTGAAGCTCGTGCGCGAAAAGTTGAAAGTGATGCAGATCTCTGACGAGCTGCTGCATCGCGCGGTCAACGAGGGGTTTTCCGGCGGCGAGAAGAAGCGTAACGAGATCTTCCAGATGGCCGTGCTGGAGCCGCAGCTGGCGATACTCGATGAGACCGATTCCGGCCTCGACATCGACGCCTTGAAGCAGGTGGCGCAGGGCGTCAACACGCTGCGCTCGCCCGAGCGCGCGTTCCTGATGATCACCCACTACCAGCGCCTGCTCGATTACGTGGTGCCGGATTTCGTGCACGTGCTGGCCGACGGGCGCATCGTCGAAAGCGGTGACAAGTCGCTGGCGTTGAAACTCGAAGCGGAGGGTTACGCGGGTATCGCAGAGAGCCATCCCGCCGGGGCTGCGGCATGAATCAGCCGGCATCATTGCCACTGGTCGACGCGCTGCTGCAGTCGCCGCTGCCGGCCAGCGGCATCGGCTGGCTGGATACGGCGAGACAGGAAAATCGCGCGGCATTTGCGGCCAGCGGTTTGCCGGATACGCGTGTCGAAGCCTGGAAATACACCGCGCTGCGCGCGCTTTCGCAGCGTCGCTTTGTCAACGGCGACGCCGCTGCGCAGACGCGCGAGGTCGACGCAACGGCGCTGGCATTGCCCGGTGTCGATGGGCCGCGGCTAGTGTTCGTCAACGGGCAGTTTCGTGCCGATCTATCGTCGGTTGATGCGCTGCCGAATGGGCTGACGCTGCAGCCGCTGTCGCAAGCGCTGCAGGTCGACGCTGAGCCGTTGCGATTTGCATTGTCGCGGTACTACCGCGAGGCTGGCGATGCGTTTGCGCGCATCAATGCGGCCAGCGCGGTGGATGGCGTGGTGCTGCGTGTGGCGGCGAATGCGAAGATTGTTTCGCCGGTGCAACTCGTTTTTTTCGGCGCATCGGCTGATGCCGCCGCTGCCGGGCATCCTGCGCCCGCGGCAATAGCACATCCATATGCGTCGGATTTGGCGTGGCACGCGCGTAATATCATTGAGTTGGGCGAGCATGCCGAACTGAGTCTGGTCGAGCAGCACATCGGCAGTGGCGAGCCGTCGCAGCTGGCGACGCTGGTTAGCGATATCGAGCTGCGCGAAGGCGCGGTGTTGCATTACACCGTAGTGCAGAACGTTTCCAGCGCCACCAGCTTGATTCGTCGTAGCAACGTGCGCCTGCATGCGCGTTCGCAAGCGATCCTGCACGTGCTGGAGCTGGGTGGCGCGCTCGTTCGCCACGATCTGCAGGCCGAACTGATCGGTGACGACGCGCAGCTGGATACGCGCGGCGTCTTCATGCCGCACGGTCGTCAGCATATTGATACGCAGCTGGCGATTCGCCATCAGGCATTGAACACGCGCTCGAGTTCGAACTGGCGCGGCGTGGCCAGCGATCGCGCAAGCGGCGTGTTTCGCGGCGCGATGGTGGTGGCGCCAGGCGCGGATGGCAGCGACGCGAGTCTCAGCAACAAAAACCTGCTGCTGTCGCCGAACGCAGAAATCGATACCAAGCCCGAGCTGGAAATTTACGCCGACGAAGTGAAGGCCGCGCACGGTGCCACGGTCGGTCAGCTGGACGAGCGCTCGCTGTTTTATCTGCGCTCGCGCGGCATTCCCTTGAACGATGCGCGCGCCTTGCTCACTACGGCATTCTGTCGCGCCGTGCTCGATGATCTGCCGAACGAAGCGTTGCGCGAACATCTTTCGGAGCTGCTGATCGCGCAGCTGCCGAAGACCTGACGGAAATGAAATCCTGCCCATGAACGCACAGCCCAAAACGCAGCCTGTCTTCGATGTTCAGCGCATTCGTGCAGATTTTCCGCTGCTTTCGCGCACGGTGCACGACGGCAAGCCGCTGGTGTATTTCGACAACGCCAACACCAGCCAGAAGCCGCTGGCGGTGATCGAGGCGATGAACCGGCACTACCGCGAAACCAACGCCAACGTGGCGCGCGCCGTGCATCAGCTGGGCGAGGAATCGACCGCAGCGTACGAAGGCGCGCGCGACAAGCTGGCGCGCTTCATCAATGCGACCTCGCGTAATGAGTTGATCCTCACCTCGGGTACGACGCAGTCGATCAATCTGGTCGCTTACAGCTACGTGCTGCCGCAGCTGAAGCCGGGCGACACGATCCTCACCACGGTGATGGAACACCACGCCAACATTGTGCCGTGGCAGCTGATGGCGGCGCGCACGGGCGCGACGGTCAAGGCCGCGCCGATCGATCAGCGCGGCGAACTTATCCTGGAAAAATTCATCGCCTTGCTCACGCCAGATGTGAAACTGGCCTGCGTGGCGCACGTGTCGAACGTGCTTGGCACGGTCAACCCGGTGCGCGAGATCGCGCGCGAGTGCAAGAAGCGCGGCATCCCGCTCTTGGTCGATGGTTCGCAGGCGGTACCGCATCGACCGGTCGACGTGCAGGCGCTGGGCTGCGATTTCTATGCGCTCACCGGGCACAAGATGCTGGCGCCGACCGGCACCGGTGCGTTATGGGCGAAGCGCGAGCATCTCGAAGCGATGCCGCCGTTTTTCGGCGGCGGCGAGATGATTCGCGAAGTCAGCTTCAACGGCACCACCTTCGCGCCGGCGCCGCACAAGTTCGAGGCGGGTACGCCGAATATCGCCGGTTTCGTCGGCCTGGGTGCGGCGATCGACTATTACGATTCGATCGGTTTTGATGCCATCCACGCGCAGGAGCAGGATCTGCTGCATTACGCCACAGAGCGCCTGCGCGAGATCCCCGGCGTGCGCCTGTTCGGCGAAGCGACGGAAAAGGAGGCGGTGATCTCGTTCCTGCTCGAAGGTGCGCAGGCTACCGACATGGCAACCCTGCTCGACCTGCAGGGCGTGGCCGTGCGCTCCGGCCATCACTGCGCGCATCCGCTGATGCAGTTTTTCAACGTGCCGGCCACGCTGCGCGTGTCGTTTGCGTTCTACAACACGCGCGAGGAAATTGACGCGTTTATTGCGGCCCTGATCAAGGTGCGCAAGCTGCTGATGTAATGCGTGGCGATGCGCAAGGTTTCGCGCAATCACACGGTAGCGTTACTCTGCAGCAACTTGTTCCCACGCGATTGGCCTTCCATGCTCGCAAAGCTTCCTGGTTTTATCCGCGTACCTCTGGTGATGCTGCTTCTGGCGCTGAATATCCTGGTGCACGTGACGCCGCTGTTCCTGCTCACTTTTTTCAAGGTGGTTCTGCCGATTCGCGGCATCCGGCTCGCGCTGTCGCATGGGTTGGTGCTGATCGCGGAGAGCTGGATAGCGGTTAATAGCGCGATGTTCGACTGGTTCACGAAGACACGTTGGACGCTGGAAGGACTGACCAACCTGCGTTACGACGGCAATTACCTGGTGCTGTGCAACCACCAGAGCTGGGTCGATATTCCGGTACTGCAGAAAATCTTCAACCGGCGCATTCCGTTTCTGCGTTTTTTTCTCAAGAGCCAGCTGATCTGGGTGCCGCTGCTCGGGCCGGCATGGTGGGCGCTCGACTTTCCTTTCATGAAGCGTTATTCGAAGGAAACGCTCGCCGCGCATCCCGAGCTGCAGGGCAAGGACATGGAGGCGACGCGTCGCGCCTGCGAAAAATTTCGGCACATGCCGGTGTCGGTAATGAATTTTGTCGAGGGCACGCGTTTCACGCCAGCCAAGCACGATGGACAACGTTCACCGTACAAGCATCTGCTGCGTCCGAAAGCCGGCGGCGTGGCTTTCGTGCTGGATGCGATGGGTGACGCGCTGGATGCCATGCTCGATGTGACCATCGTCTATCCCGACGGGCCGTATACGATGATGGACCTGATCGGTGGCCGCATCAGCGAGATTAGCGTGCACGTACGCGAGCTGCCGATCAGCGCGGATCTTCGTGGTGGCTATGAAACCGATGCGACGTTTCGCGACAGTTTCCAGACCTGGGTCAACATGCTGTGGACCGACAAGGATGCGCAAGTCGGCAGCATGCGTCAGCCGTAGTCAGTCCGGTGGATGGACACGAAAGCACCCCGACGTAGTAGCGTCGGGGCGCTTTTTAAGCTAAGCCACAGCTTTGCCTATCGGTAATTGCAAAATCAGTCGACCTCGTAAGCGCGTTTCACCACCACCTGGACCGGGCGGCGGGCGAAGCCGAACAGGCCGGCGAAGAAGGCGATCGCGCCACCGATGATCAACAGCGCCAGTGCGCTCCAGGCGGCTTTCGATACGCCACGGGCGGTGGCATCGGCGGCTTCGCGCGCCTTCTGTTCGGTTTCCTGCTTCAGCTGCTGGAATTTGGCCATCGCCTGCTGGTAGGTCTGCGCGTAGTTGTCGACGATTTGCTGCGCTTCGTCGTGCGACTTGCCGGTGCGCGCGGCCACGATGTTGACCAGGGCGTCCTTGTCTGCGGCGTTGAGCGCCGGCTGGCCTTCCTGCTTCACCCGCGCAAACCAGTCGCTGAGCTGCTGGTCGCTCTGCTGCGGCGTGCCGGCCGCCTGCTGCGCCGTCTGTTTGCCGTCATCGGTCGCTTGTTGCGCGTTGGCTTTCAGGTGGGACGGGTCCAGCGCTGGCTTGCCGGTCTGGCGCAGCAAGGTGTCGAGTTGACCCTGAAGATCGCTGGAATCAAAACTGATGCCGTTCTTCTGCAGCTCGTCCTTGACGCCTGAAGCAAGGTGCGGCGCTGCCGCAGCCACGCCGTCGCCGGCCAGCGACAGGCCCTTGCCAACCACGCCGGTGGCCGCACCGGCAATGCCTGAAGCGAGTGACGCCAGCAGGTAGGTCGTAACCAGCGTGGTCACCGACCAAGTCAGCAGGCCATGCAGGCCACCCTGGGCGGGGGCGGAACGACCGGCCACGAAGGCACCGACCAGAATCGATAGGATTGTGGTAACGCCGAGCCAGATGCCGGTGCCTTTGCCGAAGCCGTTTAGCGGGTTCGCATCGCGCAGCGGATCAATCGCGCCCGCGCCAATCGCCGTGCCGAGCACGCTCAACACCAGGTAGGTCACCAGCGAAAGAAAGCAGCCGGCAAAAATGGCGCCCCATGAAATGCGCGGTTGCTGCTCGGGATTAACGTAAGTGGACATGCTTGAGCCTCGTTGTCATTGAGTGAAGGGAAGGTGGCTGTTATTGACGTCACGGCTCGCGCCCATCGCCATTGCAATGGGCGCTGATCGGCCAACACGATCGTTTGATCGGGGTGCGCAGTCTGCATCGGTGCCCGGCGGCAGTCGCCGTGCATATGCACCAATGCGACTAGTGCATTCCACTCAGGCCAGCGGGCTGCTGGGCTATGATCCTTGGTGCTTTCGCACTGGTATTCGCGGTTCGAGTGCATGCCTCTGCCCATGCATGAGCACAGGGGCTGTTCCTGTGTGGAAGCGCGACGCCTCACTCTCTGCCATAGAAAGCCGTACCGAGTCCCTATCGATGATCGACCACGTTCTCCGCACCCAAACCGATCGCCGCCAGCTGCAGCAGATCATCACCGGTCTCAGTGATGGCGTGATCCTGATCGAGCCGGATCAGACCATCATGTGGGCGAATCAGGCCGCGCTGGACATGCATGGCATTGCCGAGGTGGCCGAGCTTGGCGCGACGGTGACCGAGTATCGCGAACGCTTTCAGCTGCGTTACCGCAACAACCATCGTCTGGCCGCGGGCAACTACCCGATCGATCGCGTGATCGCCGGGGAATCCTTCACCGACGTGGTGGTGGAAGTGATGCCGACCGCGGATGAAGAGGCTCGATGGGTGCACCGCGTGCGCAGTCTGGTGCTGACGGACGCAGAGGGCGCGCCGGACTGCCTGGTGCTGATCATCGCCGACGCAACCGACTGGGCCAGCGCCGAACAGCGCTTCGAGAAAACCTTCAACGCCAATCCGGCACCGGCGGTGATCTGTCGCCTGAATGACCTGCGCTATATCAAGGTCAATCAGGGCTTCATGGAAATGACCGGCTACACACGCGAGCAGGTCATTGGCCGTTCGGTGTACGAACTCGATGTGCTCGAACGCGCCGAGAACAAGGAGCTGGCGATCGAGCGGCTGGGTGAGGGAACTACCATTCCGCAAATGCAGGCGGAGCTGAAGCTGCCCGAGGGCGGCACCAAGTTTGTGATTGTCGCGGGACAGCCGATCGAAGTCGGCGACGAGGCATGCATGCTGTTCTCCTTCATGGATCTGGAGCCGCGCCGCAAGGCCGAGGATGCGCTTCGCCAGAGCGAGGAGCGTTTTGCCAAGGCGTTTCGCATGACGCCGGTGTCAACACTGGTTTGCAGCTCCGATCGCTTCCACGTGGTCGAAGTCAACCAGGCATTTGTCGGTACCACCGGTTACGCGGAGGAAGAAGTGTTGGGCAAGTCGATCGCCGAGATCGGCCTGCTCGACGACCGTCAAGCCAACGCGCAGCTGGGCAAGCTGCTGGAAACCGTCGGCAGCCTGCAGAACACCGAATTCCGCATCCGCAAAAAGACCGGCGATCTGCTCGACTGTCTGGTCTCCGCCGAGACCGTCAGCATCCACGGCACTACCTGCTATCTGCTGGTGCTGTTGGATATCACCGATCGCAAGCGCAGCGAAATGGAGCTGGTCGGTGCGATTGAAGCGGTGATGAAAGACGCGTCGTGGTTCAGTCAGACGCTGATTGAGAAAATGGCCAACGTGCGTCGTGCCAACGCGCTGGATGATCTCTCCGGTGCCGAGTTGGCCGACCTCACCGCGCGTGAGCGCGATACGCTGGGTCTGATGTGCGAAGGCCTAGCCGACAAGGAAATTGCGGCGCGTTTGGGTCTCGCTCCGAATACCGTGCGCAACCATGTAGCGACGCTGTATTCCAAGCTCGACCTGCACAGCCGCAGCGAAGCCATTGTGTGGGCGCGCGAGCGGGGCGTGTTCGGCCACAGTGCCGAGCGTACGGCGGCAAAGAAAAAACCACGTCGCGTTCGCTGAGTTCTTCAGGCTGAACGCTCGCCGTCAAAGCATGCAAATGCACTAGATCAACTGATTCAAATGGTGCTTTTTCCTTCACATCGAATCCCGCATTGTGATCGTCGAGCCGGAAGCATCAACCGCCTTCGGCGCCCAAGCAACCATGATGATGAGGAGATTGCGATGGACAAGAATCGTATCGACGGCACGGCCAAACAGGTCAAGGGTTCGGTGAAGGAAGCCATCGGAAAATTGACCGGTGACAAGAAGGTCCAGCTTGAGGGTGCGGCGGAAAAGCAGGTTGGCAAAGCGCAGACCAAAGCGGGCGAAGCGGCTGACAAGGTCCGCGACACGCTGAAGAAATAATTCCTGGTGAGTCGATAGCCTGCCTGATCACGCCATCTGTCGTGATTCACGGTCAGCGTCGCCCAACTCTCCGAACAACCACGCAATGCATTTACTGCAGGATTAAAGCAATGGACAAGAACGAAGTCGAAGGCACCATCCGCAACGTCGCCGGCAAAATCGAAGATGCGGCCGGCGCGCTCACCGGCGATACCGAGCATCAGGTTAAGGGCAAGGCCCGGCAGGTCGCTGGTACGGCGCAGGCGAAGGCCGGCGAAATGCTGGACGATGTGCGCGAACTGGCCGCCGAAAAACCGGTCGGCACCGTGTTGATTGCTGCCGGCGTCGCGTTTGTTCTGGGCATGCTGTTCGCGCGCCGCGATTGAGCTGATTGGTCAGCTGCGGCATCCGTGCCGCGGCTCGTCAGACCAAATAAGAAAGCAAAGAAGCCGAGGGGGCAACTCCTCGGCTTCTTTGGTTATCAGGCCCGCGGAGGACCGGTTCGCTGTATCGCAGTAAACGGAAAGGTACGACGCGGCCACGCTTCAATTCCGCAGCTTGTAACCGGTTCGGAAAATCCAGCCGATCGCCACCAAGCACAGCGCCATGAATCCCAGCGTCGCGCCCAGGCTTACGGCCACGTTGACGTCGGCGACGCCGTAGAAACTCCAGCGGAAACCGCTGATCAGATACACCACCGGATTGAACAGGGTGATCTTCTGCCACAGCGGCGGCAGCATGCTGATCGAATAGAACGCGCCGCCAAGAAACGTCAGCGGCGTCACCACCATCAGCGGAATCACCTGCAGCTTCTGAAAGTCGTCTGCCCACAGGCCGATGATGAAACCGAACAGGCTGAAGGTGATCGCGGTCAGCACGAGAAAGCCGACCATCCAGATCGGATGTGCGATCTCGTACGGCACGAACAGCCGCGCGGTCGCCAAGATCAGAATGCCGAGCAGCACCGACTTGGTCGTCGCCGCACCCACATAGCCGAGCACCACTTCGATATACGACACCGGTGCGGACAGCAGCTCGTAAATCGTGCCCGACCACTTCGGCAGGTAGATGCCGAACGAGGCGTTGGAGATACTTTCATTCAGCAGCGACAGCATGACCAGGCCGGGGATGATGAAGGCGCCGTAGCTCACACCGCCGATATGCCCCATGCGCGAACCGATCGCCGTGCCGAACACGACGAAGTACAGCGAAGTGGAGATCACCGGCGAGGCGATGCTCTGCATCAGCGTGCGAAACGTGCGCGCCATTTCAAAGCGGTAGATCGCGCGGATGGCGTGGATGTTCATGCGCGTGCCTTCGGCTGGCCGCTGCGCCCGCTCTTTTCCACTGGCTTGTCGGCATGCACCAGGCTGACGAAAATCTCTTCCAACGAACTCTCGCTGGAGTGCAGATCCTTGAAGTCGATGCCCAGCTCGCCGAGCCTGCGCAGCAGCGGCGCGATGCCGGTCTGCTCGCCTTGCGCGTCGAAGGTGTAGACCAGCGCGCCGCCGTTCTCGCTCAGCTCCAGCGGCAGGCCGGCCAGCGCGTCGGGTATGCGCTCCAGCGGACTCTGCAGCTGCAGCGTGAGCTGCGTCTTGCCGAGCTTGCGCATCAGCACGTCCTTGTCCTCGATCAGCACCAGTTCGCCCTTGTTGATCACGCCGATGCGGTCGGCCATTTCCTCGGCTTCCTCGATGTAGTGTGTGGTGAGGATGATGGTGACGCCGCTTTCGCGCAGCGCGCGTACCATTTCCCACATGTCGTGGCGCAGCTCCACGTCGACGCCGGCGGTGGGTTCGTCGAGAAACAGAATCTGCGGCTCATGCGACAGCGCCTTGGCGATCAGCACGCGACGCTTCATGCCACCGGAGAGCGACATGATCTTGCTGTCCTTCTTCTCCCACAGTGACAGGTCGCGCAGCACCTTTTCGATATGCGCCGGATTGGGCGCTTTGCCGAAAAGGCCGCGGCTGAAGGTGACCGTGGACCATACCGATTCGAACGCATCGGTGGACAGCTCCTGCGGCACCAGGCCGATCTGCGCACGCGCGGCGCGGTAGTCGCGCACGATGTCATAGCCGTTTGCCAGCACCGTGCCGCTGGTCGGTTGGACGATGCCGCAGATGATGCTGATCAGCGTGGTCTTGCCCGCGCCGTTGGGGCCGAGCAGGGCGAGAATCTCGCCGCGGCGTATCTCCAGGTCGATATGCTTCAGAGCCACGTGGCCGGAGGCGTAGACCTTGCCCAGTCCGCGAATGCTCACGATCGAGTTTGCTGCGTTTTGCATGATGTCTCCAGAGGCTTGCCGGGCATTGTCCTCCCTGTACAAAAAAACCGCAGCCCGAAGGCCGCGGTTTTCGGTTTCTGAGCGAAAAGCGCTCGCTTCGTGGGATTACCAGATCTTTACCTGAGTCTCGGGCGAACGGACCATCGCATCGCCAGCCTTGCATTTGAACGCCTGCGCAAACTCCGGCATGTTCGACGGCGCACCGATCGCACGGAACTGCGCCGGTGCATGCGGATCGGTATTGAGCAGGGTGATCTGCGCTTGCGGACGGATATTGCCGCGCCATACGCGGGCCCAGTTGAGGAAGAAGCGCTGGTCCTCGGTATAGCCGTCTATTTTGCGCTTGGCTTCGGCGGGGTTCTTCGACAGCGCCATCTGCAAGGCGGTGTAGGCAGCGTTCAAGCCGCCCAGGTCGCCGATGTTTTCGCCCATGGTCAGATGGCCGTTGACGTGCTTGCCCGGCAGCGGCTCGTACGCGTCGAACTGGGCGGCCAGCTTGTCGGTACGCGCCTCAAACGCCTGGCGGTCGGCATCGGTCCACCAGTTCACGTTGTTGCCCTTGGCGTCGAACTTGCTGCCCTGATCGTCATAGCCGTGGCCCATCTCGTGGCCGATCACCGCGCCGATGCCGCCGTAGTTGATCGCGTCATCCGCCTTGGCGTCGAAGAACGGCGGCTGCAGGATTGCCGCAGGAAACACGATCTCGTTCTGCTGCGCGTTGTAGTAGGCGTTCACCGTTTGCGGCGTCATGCCCCACTCTCTGCGGTCGACCGGCTTGTCGATCTTGGCGATGCGGTAGTCGTAGTTGAACTTCTCGGCGGCCTGCACGTTGGCGTAGTAGTTATCCGGCACCAGGGTGAGGCCGGACCAGTCGCGCCATTTGTCGGGATAGCCGATCTTCGGCACAAAGGTGGCCCACTTCTCCAGCGCCTTCTGCTTGGTGGCGTCGCTCATCCAGGTCAGATGCTCGATGCGCGTCTTGTATGCGGCGCGCAGATTGGCAACGAGTTCCTCGGCGCGCTGCTTGGCCACCGGTGAAAAGTTGTCGGCGACGTAGAGCTGGCCCAGCGCCATGCCCATGCCGTCGTTGGTGGCGGCGAGCACGCGCTTCCAGCGCGGCTCCATTTCCTTCTGGCCGTTGAGGGTCTGGTTCTCGAACGCGAAGTCCTCCTGCTGGAACGGCGTGGATAGGTAAGGCGCTGCGTTGGAGATCAGGTGATAACGGAAGTACGCCTGCCACTGCGCAGCCGGCACGTCGCCGAACATCTTCTGCACTTCAGTGAAGAAGGCCGGCTGCGAGAAAGAAAAGCCAGCAGCGACATCGGCATGCTGCGATTTGAAGAACGTCGCCCAGTCGAAGCTCGGCGTGAGCTTGTCGGCATCGGCGATGCTGACGTAGTGATAGCGGTTTTCCGGCTTGCGCATCTGCACCGGCGGCAGCGAGGCGGCGGCAAGGCGTGTTTCGAACGCCAGCACGCTGGTGGCCTGCTGCTGGGCATCCGCAGCGTCGACGCCCGTGAGCGTGAGCAGCTTGGCGATGTGCGCCACGTAGGCAGTGCGGATCTTCTCGAACTCCGGCTTGCTGTAATAGTCGACCGTGGGCAGGCCGAGGCCGCCCTGGCCGACGTAGGCGATCTCCTGGCTGGAATCCTTGAAGTCGCCGTTGCCGCCGAAGCGGAACAGCACCGGTTCGCCACGGGCGTAGCTGTCGCGGATATAGCCGGCGATATCGCCGGCATTTTTCACGTCACTGATCTGCGCCAGCTGCGGTTTGATCGGATCGAAGCCGGCGCGATCGACCTTGGCTTCGTCCATGCCTGATGTGTAGAGATAGCCGATCTTCTGCTGGATCGAACCTGGCGCTGCCTTCGCCGCATTGGCGGCGGCCGCGTCGACGATCTTGTGCTGCACGTTGAGGCTGTCCTCGCGCAGCGCGTCGAACGATCCCCAGCGCGTGCGATCGGCCGGGATCGGGTGGCTCGCCACCCACTTCGCGTTGACGAAGCCGTTGAAGTCGGCGCAGGGTTTGATGCTGCTGTCGAGTTCTTTAACGTCGAACACCGATGGCGCCGTCGCCAGTGCGTTGATGGACAGGACCACACCCACGGCGAAAGCCAGCGGTTTCACGAATCGGTACGTCATGGATGCTTCCCCTGCGCCGCAGCGCGTATTGATGGCCCGGACCCGGGCGCGCTATTCCTTGGACCGTAATCAACCGGGGCCGGAGGCAGACAGTGTCGAAGGTCACGGGTATCGGTTTGATCATGCTGAAGGGCCCCAGAGCTTCCCAAACCATGCAAACCCATCCATGCGACATCCCATGGTTCGATGTCGGGCTACCCGAGCTTCCGGCCGTAGCGCCAAAGAATGGTTACAACCTGAACGGCCCAAGCTTTTTATATAGCCGCCCTCCATGGCTACCCCTCGCCTGCGCTGCGCTCTGGGCACACGGGTAAGTGGCCCGGACATGTTCGAAAACTCTGGTGGCATTATCATTGATGGATGGACACGCTATCTCCGCTCACCTTTCGTGCCGCCGTGACGGCCGATATTCCAGCCATCGTCGCTTTGGTCGAATCTGCTTATCGCGGTGAGTCGGGCCTGCGCGGCTGGACCACCGAATCGCACCTGCTCGATGGCCGACGCACCAATAACGAAGACGTCGGCGCCGTGATCAAGCGGCCCAACAGCATTCTGCTATTGGCTGAGCGCGGCGGCGGGTTGATCGCCAGCTGCCACGTCGAGCGGCAGGGCAAGTCCGGTTACTTTGGCATGTTTGCTGTCGACCCTGCGCAGCAGGGCAGTGGCCTGGGCAAGGCTGTGCTTGCCGAAGCGGAGCGTATCGCGCGGGAGCGTTGGCAATGTCGCTCGATGCGCATGACCGTGATCGAACAGCGCAACGAGCTTATTGCCTGGTACGAGCGCCGTGGCTATCTGCGAACGGCCGAATATCAGCCGTTCCCCTATGACGATGAACGTTTTGGTATTCCTCGCCGGCCCGATCTGCGCTTTGAAGTGCTGGTGAAAACGCTGGTTGGTGCGGCGGCGTGACCGGCTGGATCAAGGTCGGCACACGCAGCGAAATCCTGCCCGGCGAATTCAAGCTCGTGTGGGACGGCGACACCGCCATTGCTGTCTACAACATCGACGGTGCCCTTTACGCCATCGAAGACATCTGCTCCCACGATGGCGGTGAACTCGCTGGCGGCGACGTCCACGGCTTCGAAGTCGAATGCCCGCGCCACGGCGCACGCTTCGACGTGCGCACGGGTACGGTCACGCAGCCGCCGGCGTATGAACCTATCGCGAGTTTTCCGCTCAAAGAAGAGGGTGGAGCGATCTGGACGCGTGACGACCGGTAAACGTCGCTGAGCCGTCCGTCGTCGACGTGAACGGCAAAAACGCCCGCTTGCCACAGCCTGTACGTCAACGCGTATGGGCTCTTTAGACGCAAGTGATTGATCAGAAATAGGTAATGCGACGACATTACGCGCTGGTGGCGCAATGAAAGTTCAACATGAACGCTGCATGTTCGGCGCAGGTCATATATCATTCGTTAAGAAAATGCGAAAGGATTCCGAAAGGGAGGCCTCCTATTCTTCACACAATCTTTATAAGAGCGATTGAGAGATGTCTGCTTCCGGTTGGACCATCCTTTGTGATTTCGACGGCACGATATCCGTCGAGGACGTCATCGACTCGCTGCTCGACCGTTTCGGCCGGCCAGGCTGGGAAGTGCTTGAGCAGGACTGGCGTGCCGGTCGCATCGGCTCGCGCGAATGTATGACCGGCCAAGTCGATCTGCTGAAAATGACTCGGGCCGAGCTGGACGTGCATCTGTCAGGCCTGTGGATCGATCATGCCTTCCCTGGCTTCGTGGCCAAGGCACGTGCGCTGAATGTGCCGATCCGCGTGGTTAGCGATGGCCTTGATTACGCCATTCATAAAATTCTCGGTCGTTACGGCCTGGACGACCTGCCGCTGGCGGCCAACCACCTGTCGCCGGCCGAACCGCCGAAGCAGTGGCAGCTGACCTCGCCATTCCAGGCGGAAGGTTGCCGCAGCGGCACCTGCAAGTGCGCCTGCGTGGCTCAGGCTCGCGCGTCGGGTGCCGGCACCAAGACCCTGCTGATCGGTGATGGCGCGTCGGATTTTTGCGCCGCGGATCGCGTCGACTTCGTGTTTGCCAAGCATCGCCTGATCGAGCATTGCCGTGCCGCGGGCATTCCGTATGCGCCGATCACCGGCTTCGAGGACGCGCTGGATCTGCTGCCGCAGCTGCTTGACGGCAGCCTGTTGGGTGAACACGCGCCGCAACCGACAGTTGCCGGTCTGCTGTACTGATCGAAACCCGCTTCTGATGTTTTGCCCGGACGGTTTTTTTTGAACTTTCCGGGCCGAACTGCCTCTTTTAAATATCCCCACACTGAATCCCCTGGAATCCCGCCATGAATGCTTTCGACAAGAGCAACCAAGTCGTGATCGACGACGCCCAGCTGCTGGCTGATGAGGCCAAGTACAGCTCGTTCGGCGATACCGTGCATTACGTCGATCCGCCGAAGATCTTCCGCACCTGCGAAGGCAGCTACATGTTCGATACCGAGGGCACACCGTTCCTCGATCTGCAGATGTGGTATTCGGCGGTCAACTTTGGCTATGCCAACAAGCGCCTCAATAACGTGCTGAAGAACCAGATCGACCTGCTGCCGCAGGTTGCCAGCCAGTACCTGCATCAGACCCGCATCGAGCTGGCCAAGACCATCGCGATCGACGCCAAGAAGAAATTCGGCCTGGACGGTCGCGTGCACTTCAACGTCGGCGGCGCCCAAGCGATCGAGGATTCGCTGAAGATCGTGCGCAACGCCTGCAACGGCAAGAGCCTGATGTTCGCGTTCGAAGGTGGCTACCACGGCCGTACGCTGGGCGCCTCGTCGATCACTTCCAGCTACCGCTACCGCCGTCGCTTCGGCCACTTTGGCGAGCGCGCGATGTTTCTGCCGTTCCCGTATCCGTTCCGTCGTCCGAAGGGCATGACGCCGGAAGAGTATTCCGACAGCTGCGTGCGCCAGTTTGAGCGCCTGTTCGAAACCGAATACAACGGCGTGTGGGATCCGAAGACCAACCAGTGCGAATACGCCGCGTTTTACGTCGAGCCGATCCAGGGCACCGGCGGTTACGTGATTCCGCCGCCGGGCTTCTTCCAGGGCCTGAAGAAGGTGCTCGACAAGTACGGCATCCTGATGGTGTCCGATGAAATCCAGATGGGTTTCTGGCGCACGGGCAAGCTGTGGTCGATCGAGAACTTCGGCGTGAAGCCGGATATCGTGGTGTTCGGCAAGGCGCTGACCAACGGCCTCAACCCGCTGTCGGGTCTGTGGGCACGCGAAGAGCTGATCAATCCGGAGGTTTTCCCGCCGGGTTCGACGCATTCCACGTTCAACTCCAATCCGCTGGGTACTTCGCTGGGTCTGGAAGTGATCAAGATGGGCTACGAGCTGGACTACGAGACCACCGTGCCGGCCAAGGGCAAGCATTTCCTCGACGGCCTGCGCGACCTGCAGAAGCGTCACAAGGAAATCGGCGACGTCGACGGCCTTGGCCTCGCGTTGCGCGCCGAGATCTGCACCGAGGATGGCTTCACGCCGAACAAGGCGCTGCTCGACAAGATGGTCGACATCGGCCTGGCCGGTGATCTGGAGCACAACGGCAAGAAGATCGGCCTCGTGCTGGACGTGGGCGGCTGGTACAAGAACGTGATCACGTTCGCACCGTCGCTCAACATCACCCACGAAGAGATCGATCTGGCGATTTCGCTGCTGGATCAGCTGCTGACCAAAGCAAAAAAGGGCTGATGCCGCAAGCGGGTTGTTTGAACGCTAAAGAGCCCGGCGAGCGATCGCCGGGTTCTTTTTTTGTCAGTCAGTAAAGGGCTTGCGCCGCGAGCGGATCACCCGCGCGGCATAAACGCAAAAACTCCGCCCAAGACGAGCGCCTTGGCGTGCAGGCGATGCGTGGCATGTCGCGTAACGCATCCGTGTGGATGCGACAAAGCATTCAAGCTGCGGCGCGGGCACAATAAATGGACGGCTAAATCTCGCCGGGCGTCGCGGTGTCCGGACGCAGGCCGGCCGTGTGCGGCTATTCATCGCGGCAGCTTGTTCGAAGGGTGCCGCGTGGATATCAATCGCGCTGCACCGCGCCGGCGCTATCGCCTTCGGGAACATGCTCGCGGCTTTCGGCAAAGCCCAGGCAGATGATGCCGGCAAGAATGACCAGCGCGCCGAGCACGCGGCCAAGCGTCAGGTGTTCGTTGAACAACCATACCGACAGCAGCATCACCGAGACAACTTCCAGATGCGACGCGGCGAACGCCGGCCCTATCGGCGCATGCTTGAGCAGGGTCATCCAGGTGAAGAACGCGCCGATATAACCCATGACCGCGCCGTACACCCATGGACGCGTAAAGATACGCAGCAGCCACGCCACGCTGGCCTCGACCGGCAGCGCGTGATTGCCGGCGTATTTGAAGCTTATGGCGCCGACGCTGTCGAACAGCATCAGCAGCAAAAAGCCGAGCAGGTAAAAAGTGCCGCGCTTCAACCGACTGCTCCAACGATGGCCACGCCGAGCAGCACCAGCACGATGCCGCTCAGTCGCAGCCGGGTCAGCTTTTCGCCGAAAAGGAAATGCCCGGCGACCATGATCGAGACGATGTTGATCGAGCCGAGCAGGATCACTTCGGATAGCGGCAGCAGCGACACGAATGCAATCCAGACCAAGAACCCGAGCGCGTAGCTGCCGATGCCAACCCAGATCCACGGCCGTTTAACCATGTAGATCCAGCGCGCGATGCCGTCACCGGCGGCCTCATCGCTGGCGGCGGCCTTAAAGGCGAGCTGGCCGACCGTATCGATCAGCACGTTGAGCGGCCAAAGCAGCGCAACCAGTGGAGTGATGGCATGAACGACGGGCATCAGCGACCGACCATGGCGAACAAAGCCGGCATCAGGCGGCTGCACCTGCGGCTTCGCCAGCCGCAATGGCTTCAAAGAAGACGGCCGAACGTTCGATCAAGGTGCGGCGCTCCTTGTCGATGGTGATCATGTGGTAGCTGTCCTTGAGCAATAGCAGCTCGACCGGCGCGCTAACTTCGCGCATTACCAGCTCGGCGTTTTTCACGCTCGCTATGTCGTCTTCGCTGGCATGTGCGACCAGGCACGGCGAGACCACCTGCGATAGCCGGCGCCGCACGTCGGTTGCCAGCTCATACATCTCGGCGAGCGAGTACCAGGGGTTTCCGGGCAGGCCGGCAGCGGCGCTGTCGCCGCCAAGCATCGCGGCGCTGACCTGCGCGCGCAGCCGTTCGTCGCGGATACCGTATGGGGGCTCTTCCATGAACATGCGATGGCGACCGATGCCGAATTTCTTGAACCAGGGCAGCAGGAATGCGAACCGCCAAGTCGGCGGAATACTCCACCCGTCGTAGCGGAATGTAGCGCCATAAACGCCCACGCCGCAGACCTGCTGCGGGCGTTCGGCCGCCAGCTTCAACGCCAGCAGCGCGCCCATGGATAGGCCACCGACAAACAGGTGGTCGACTTTTTTGCTCAGTTCGTCCGCCGCTTTTTCAACGCTGGCGTACCAGTCGTGCCATGTCGTGGAAAGTAGATCGTCGACGTCTCCACAGTGGCCGGCCAGCTGCATGCAATGCACCGTGAAACCGGCGCGGTTGAGGCCCTTGCCGAGCATCTTCATTTCCCGCGGCGTGCCGGTGAGGCCGTGGATCAGCAGCACGCCGCTGCGGCCGCCTTCGAAGAAAAAGTCAGTCTGCTGGATCACTCGATGGCCCTGTACTTGATGAGGCGCGATGACATGATCGCTGCGCCTGCTGATCGTGAATTCTTGCAGATGGTCATTTCTCCAGTCTTTCGGCGCTGGCGGCGGCGCACTGGTAGGGCAAAGTGCGCGCCCACGCGCTACCTGATCCAAAGGCGGGGACATGACGCTCATGCGTGTGGATTATCCGGATTTATCGGCGGCGCCGCGCAACGCACAGGCATCTTATTGTGAAGGCTCGCCGGGTCCGGCGATACCCGAATCAGCAACCAAAGCTGGCGCTCGCATAGCCGCCGTCGCGTGAATCGCGGCGGCGAGTGCTATTACGATATTTTTGCGGCCGGCGGAAACCTTACTTCCACATTGAGGCCGTGCGGCTCGCCCAGCCGATAAACCACCTCGGCCTGGTGGCGTTCGGCTATGCGCTGAACAATCGCCAGTCCCAGGCCGCTGCCTTCTTCGGTATTGCCGGGCGCTCGGAAAAAGCGTTCGCTCAGGCGTGGCAAAAGTTGCGGCGCGACGCCTGGGCCATCATCTTCCACGCTCAAGGAAATGTCGCCGTCACGCCGCTGTTGCAGGCTGACCGTGACCGCGCTGCCACGACCGGCATAGCGGACGCTGTTGTCGATCAGGTTATCCAGCAGATCCTGCAGGCTGGCGACATCGCCGATGATGCATAGCGGACTGCCGGCAACCGGCGGCCCCTCATAGCCGAGGTCGACGCCCGCATGCAGGGCTTCGTGCACACGCAGCGATACCACCTCGGGAACCAGACGACCCAGATCGAGCTGGTCACGGTCGACCACATCCATCGGTGATGCCTGCGCGCGCGTCAGCGCCAGCAACTGGGACGAGGTGCGCGCCGCGCGTTGGGTCAGTCGGCGAATATGCGACAACGCGTCGGTCATGGTGTCCGGCCGAGGGTCGGCCAGCGCGCGGTCCACATGCAGGCTCAGCCCGGCCAGCGGCGTGCGCAGTTGATGCGCAGCGTCGGCAATAAAGCGGTCGTGCAGGGCCAGCATGCTGCGCAGTCGGGCGAACAGGGCGTCGATGGTGCGCGTCAGCGGCAGGATTTCCTGCGGTACATCGACGCCGCCGATCGGCGTCAGCTCGTGCGAGCGACGGGCCAGCCGTTCGGTCAATGGGTTGAGTACGCGCAGCCCGTGATTGACGCCAAACCAGACCAGCCACAGCACGCTGAAGATCAGCAGCGTCTGCATGACCGTCGCCAGGATCAGGATTTCGCGCGCCTGCTGATGGCGATCGCGCAGCGTCTCAGCCACGGTGATGGTGAGCGTGTCACCGGGATCTTTCAGCGACAGCCGCTGCACGGTGGCCGCGCGCACTTCATGCGTATCGAGCTCAGTGTTGTAAAGGGTAGGCTTGGCATTCGTCGCCAGAACGGTCGACCCAGGCGCCTGCAGACGTTCGCTGCCGGCCAGCAGGCCGTGCTTGGCGCTGCGGACGCTGAAGTAGCCGCGGTTGTCTGGATCGTACTCGAGCAGAAATTTTGCCTGCGGTGAAAGCTCGCTGCCCAGCGCGTCGTTGCTCAGCAGGGTGGCAAGGCTCAGCGTGTCGTTGCTCAAATCGTGATCGTGCACGCGGTTGGCATAGGCCAGCGCGATGCCGTACGTCAGCATCGCATCGAGCAGCAGCAGTACGGCCATCGGTATCATCAGAAACACCAGCAGGCGGCGACGCAGGCTCGGCCGCAGCTGTGGGTTTCCCGATGGGCTCATGCGGGATCGCCGTTGAATTCTTCGGCCTCTTCTAACAGGTAACCCAGGCCGCGGATCGTACGCACGCCGGTGCCGCTTCCCTGCAGTTTGCGACGCAGGCGATGGATCGCGATATCCATGCCGTTGTCGGTCAGCTCCTGATCCCAGTCGCACAGCGCTTCGATCAGCTGCGCGCGGCTGGTGACCTTGTCAGGCCGCAGGGCGAGCGCTTCGAGCAGGCCGAACTCGCGCGCGGTGAGTTCGAGGGCATCCTCATTGATCCAGGCGCGATGTCCGGGCAGGTCCAGTCGCAGGCGGCCCAGTCGCAGTTCCGGTACGCCCCGAGTGCTGGCGCGACGAAGCAGGGCGCGCACGCGTGCCTCGAATTCGGAGAGCGCGAATGGCTTGACCAGATAATCGTCCGCGCCCAGATCGAGCACGCGAATGCGTTCGGGCAAGCCATCCCGCGCGGTGACGACCAACACGGGCATGCCGACGCCGCGGCTGCGCAGGCGCTTCAGAACCTCGGTGCCATCGAGCAACGGCAGGCCCAGATCGAGCACCAACAGATCATATTCGTGGTCGCGCAATGCAGTGTCGGCAAGGCTGCCGCTGGCGACGTGATCCACCGCATGGCCGCCATGGCGTAGCGAGCCGCAGATGCCTTCGGCGATGGACGGATCATCTTCAGCGAGCAGGATGCGCATAAGACTCCTTAGAGTTTGTCGCGACGGGTAAAGCGGATCGGTCATCGAAAATCAATCGGCCAAAGCAAAATTCCCACCGGTGAAAAGCGCTGACCCCTATATTTTATCTCTCGCTGAGACAACGCCGATATGCACTGGTTCCAGCAGTAATTACGGCGAGCGAGCGGGGTATTCCCGCACAGTACAACCACACGATCTTCACCCTATGCAGCTCTGATGGCTTGCGGCACTATGCATGCGGGGTCAAGAGGAGAGGGGAATGATGCGATCAGTGACACGTGGTTTGTTGTGTTGTACAGCATTGGCGGGCTTGGGGTGGGTTGTCTTCGCCACCGCAGTGCAGGCAGATACCACGCCGGCGTCCTCGGCCCCAACGCCTGTGTCGGCCGGCGCTGGCGATATTCCGTTTGTATCGAAAGACGCTGCCGGCGCGACTACGCCAAGTGCGCCCAGTGCCTGGGGCGGCGAGCGCACCGGCCGCGAGGCGACCTTGTCTGATCGCGTCGTTAGCTATCGGATCACGGCTGATCTGGATGCGGCCAAGCACGCGGTGACAGCCAGCGAACAAATGACCTGGCGCAATCGAAGCGACCGGGAGGTTAGTCGGGTCTATTTTCATCTATACCTCAACGGCTTCAAGAACAACGGCAGCACCTGGTTCACCGAGCGCAAGGTACTTACGGCGCACGGCAGCTCGCGCGGGGCGGCTTCGTTGGAAAAGGGGCAGTGGGGCTGGATTGATCTTAAACAGGTCAAACAGGGTTCGGACGTGCTGAAGTGGCATTACGTGCAACCGGACAATGGCCCGTCCACGGATGAAAGCGTGGTGGCCATCGATCTGGCCACGCCGGTTCTTGCCGGGGGCACCCTGGCGCTGAATATCGACTTTCTAAGCCAGCTGCCGCGCGTGGTCGAACGCACCGGCTGGTGGGGTGATTTCAACCTTGTCGGGCAGTGGTTTCCCAAGATCGGCGTGCTTGAGCTGGCCGGCGAGCGCGGTGCCACGGCGCCGCGCTGGAACGTGCACGAGTTTCATTTCAACAGCGAGTTTTATGCTGATTTCGGCAGCTACGACGTGCACATGACCGTGCCATCCGATTACACGGTGGGCGCTGTCGGCAAGCTGCAGGAGCCGCCGACTCAGGCCGCTGGCAAAACGACTTACCACTTCGCCCAGGGCGATGTGCACGACTTTGCCTGGGTGGCGGCGAAGGGCTACAAGACGATGGATGGCACCTATCACGGGGTCGGCAGTCCGACCGTTGCGGTGCGGGTGATCTATCCACCGGAATATGCGGGGACAGCCGCGCCGACGTTGAAATCGACCATCGACTCGCTCGGCTATTTCTCGAAAACCCTGGGCGCGTATCCGTACCAGACAGTAACTGCCGTGGTGCCGCCGTACAACGCCGATGAAGCCGGTGGCATGGAATACCCGACCTTCTTTACCTCGGAGGGCTACACGGAAGTTGTTCCGGGCACGCTGAACGAATACATGAGCGATTTCGTCAACATCCACGAATTCGGCCACGGTTATTTTTACGGCCTGCTGGCATCCAATGAATTCGAAGAACCCATGCTGGACGAGGGCATGAATGAATACTGGGACGACCGCATGATGCGCGAGCGCAACGAGAATATTGTGCTCGCCTCACCCTGGATGAAACGCCTCGGCATCACGCCGGCGATGAGCGGTTTCATGATCGATCGTATCGGCGCTGGTTTGAAAAATCCGGCCGATCCGCTGTCGGAAAACAGCTGGGATCGACTGTCCAGCAGCAGTTATTTCACGGTGTACTCGCGCACCGCCACCGCCATGCACGATCTGGAAGAACGACTGGGCAAGAGCACGCTGGAGCGGGCCATGCATTTGTATTATCAGCGCTGGCGCTACCGTCATCCTTCCAGCGCCGACTTGCGCGCCGCGCTGATCGATGGCTCGGGCGACGCGAAAGACGTCAATGCGATCTTTGATCAGTACGTTTACGGCACGCAGCACATCGACGATAGCGTGACCGATATCGACACGCAGGAGGTGCTTCCAAATGCGGGTGTCATCACGAAAAATGGCAGGCCGGTAGAAAGCGACCAGGACGCGCTGGACAAGCAGGTAAAGCAGCAGCGCGAAGCGTGGGAGAAAGCGCATCCGAAGGCAAAATTCGAGGATGAAGGCCCGTTTCCATGGCATAGCACTGTCACCGTCCTTCGCACCGGCGCGCCGGCACCGCAAATTTTGCGTGTCAACTTTGCCGACGGCACGCACCAGAATATTCGCTGGGACGACGATCGCCGCTGGGCACGCTTCGACTTCGTAAAACCGAGCAAGGTCACCTCAGCAGAACTCGACGTAGCGCAACTGGCATATCTCGACGCGAACAAACTCAACGATAGCCTGACCGACAAATCGAATGGCGCGGCATCGCGGCGCTGGACGGCCGATGTCGCGGCGCTGCTGCAGGCGGTCTATGCCACGCTGGTGACGCTGTGATGGCGCGGCTCACGGGACGCCGTGTGAGCGTCGGCAGCCTCTTTTCGTCGATGGGTGAGGCGCTGCAATGGCGGCTCTTGTTGCTATGGCTGCTGGTCATGCTGGTGCCGGCAACGGTGGTGGCGGTGCCGCTGTGGCGCGTGCTCGCCGGCATGCTGGACCACTCGGTGCACGCCAGCGCCTGGGCCAGGGATTTCAATGCCTCCATGGTGGCCGACGTCGGATTTGCGCTCAGCGACAACGTCGGCTGGCTGGGCGGCACGACAATTCTCGGATTGATATTGACCCTGGCGCTGACGCCATTTCTTGATGGCATGATCATCGGCGCTGGCCGCGCCGGGCGCCGGCTCGGTTTCGCTGCATTGCTTCAGGCAGGGCTCGTCGAATACGGCCGAATGTTCCGTTTGATGCTTTGGTCTTTGCTGCCGTATCTGGCGGTGATTGGCGTGGCAGCGCTCGGCGGCCATATGGCGGGCGAGCATGCCGAGAAAGCGGTGCTTGAGTCACAGGCGGATCTCGGCACGATCATCGCGCACGTCGTTTTGCTGGTGGCGTTTGTGCTGGCGCAAAGCATCATGGAATCGGCGCGAGCATCCTTTATCGTCGACTTGCCTCTGCGGTCGGCTACAAGGGCGTTTGGTCGAGGCATCAATCAGCTGCTGCGACGATTTTTCCGCACGGTGATTTTCTATCTGGTGGTGAGCGCGCTCGGCTTGGGGATCGCGGCAGTGGCCGGCGTGGCGCGCGTGCATGTCACCGCGGTCGGAGCCGGCGGATTTCTTGCCGCTCTTTGCTTGAGTCAGCTGATCGTCGTGGTGATCGGCTGGATGCGCACGGCGAGGCTGTTCGCACTCGCGCGCGTGGCCGCATCGCTCTAAAGGGTTTCAGCCGGTGGCGGCGCGGTTGAATGCAGCACGCGGTGGATAGTACGCAAACACATGGTTGTGGCTGCCGTAGAAATCCATGTCTTCGATATGCTCGCCGCCCAGACGCTCGGCCACACGATCAGAGGCTTCATTGCCGATATGCACGAGGCTGATGACGCGTGGCGCGTGCAATTTGTTCCACGCAAAATCGAGCACGGCGTTGCCGGCTTCGGTGGCGTAGCCGTGGTGGCGGTGTTCGGGCTTGAGCATCCAGCCGAGCTCAAGATCCGGCCAGCCCTCCGGACACATCAATCCGGCGCGACCGATGAATTCGCCGGTGGATTTCAGTTCAAGTGCCCACATCCCGCAGTCGCGCAGTTGCCAATGGCCCAGCAACATGGCGAGAGATCGCCAGGCGTTGGTGCGATCGAGCGGCTGGCCATCACCGATCCAGCGCGTGCTGTCCGCATCACCAAGCATGGCGGCGTAGTCATTGAAATGCCGCTCGTTGAGTGCGGTCAGGCGCAGGCGCGCCGTTTCTATGGTTGGGGTATCAGACATCACGATCAGCGTGGTTGGAGTCCAGCAATCTGGCGAGCGCACGTGTGCTGTCAGCAAGGCTTTCGGACCAGGACAAGCCGGTTATTGTCTCACCAGTGGCCGAATCCGCAAAATCCTCTCTTTCGCCCGGTGGCAGCAGGTGGCGATAGTCCACCGTTATTTCGGTGCCTGCGGCCAGCTCGGCAAGCGCGAAAACAAAGCCCAGGTGCCACAGGCCGTTGGGCGCAAAGCTGTGATTGATAAAGCATTCGTCCGGCCAGTCGGGCGATAACGTGTAGCGATCCTCGAACCAGCGCGCACTGGCGTGGAACTGAGCCTTCAGCGCCGGCGAGGCCGCGATTTCCGCATGCGGATAGGTGCGATCAATACCGTCCGGCGCGGTAATAATGCGCCCGGCGGCCACGGTTTCATCGAGAAACAGGCCTTTGCCGGCGCCGGGGATCGCGGATTCGGCAATGTGGTAGCGCGGAAGAATCATGGCAACGTAGCGGCGCAGGCGATGGGCGGCGCGAGTGTACCTCAGCCGCGCGCCGCCCGATGTCCATAGTCTGTTGACACATAAAAAGGGTTCGGGGTGAAGCTTCGGCGTTTTGCTGGCCCGACGCCTCGCCTGGCGACTACTTTTCGACCGTCGCCGGTACCTTTTTGCTGGTTCGCCGAACCTTTTTTTCCGGCGTGTCGGCCTTTGCTGCCGGCGCGGCCGCGGCGGCAGGCGGCGCGTCAGCGAGCAAAATGGCAGTGCGATTGCGCTCAAGTGTTGACTTGCCGATGCCTTTGACCTGGCTCAGGTCGTCGGCGCTCTTGAACGGGCCGTTGGCATTGCGCCACGCCACGATGGCGTCGGCTTTGGCTTGGCCGATGCCATCGAGCGATTTGGCGATAGTGGCGGCGTCCGCTTGATTGATATTCACCGGCGTGGCGGCAAAGGAGAGTACAGGGGCCGTCATGGCCAGTGCGAAAGCAATGCGTGCGGCGAGTTTGTTGAACATGGGTTTCCTCCTTGGGGTGGGATGGCGGCATCCGTTGGCCGCTAGGAAAATGTGCCATGCGGTGATCGTTCGCGCAGTCGGCTCCACGACGAAGCTGGCGTGCGCGTGATACCCGGATGAGCGTGGGCAGTGGCTGGCGGCCTGTCGGTGCAGGGGCAAAGTCGCGGAGCCAAGGCGCTAGAATAGAGAACCCAATTTTCCGAGGACGCCGACGATGGATATCGCCCACAAGCTGGATGCCGAGCGTCTTTCCGCTTTCGTTGGCGGCTTGTGGGATGACGAGATCGTGCCGCAGCTGGTCGAGTACATCCGCATTCCCAACAAGTCGCCGATGTTTGATGCGCAATGGGCGCAGCACGGCTACATGGACGCCGCCGTGAAGCTGATGGAGACGTGGGCCCGATCCAAGCTGAGCCAGTTGTCCGGCGCGACGCTCGAGGTGATTCGCCTTGAAGGCCGCACGCCACTCATCTATATCGACGTGCCCGGGGCCAGCGACGACACCGTGATGCTTTACGGGCACCTCGACAAGCAACCCGAAATGACCGGCTGGGCCGATGATCTCGGCCCGTGGAAACCGGTGATCAAGGGCGACAAGCTCTACGGCCGCGGCGGCGCCGACGACGGCTACGCCATCTTTGGCTCACTGGCAGCGCTGCTGGCCCTGCACGAGCAGGGCGTGCCGCACGCGCGCTGTGTAGTGATGATCGAAGCCTGTGAAGAGTCGGGAAGCTATGACCTGCCTTATTACGTCGATCACCTGGCGCCGCGCATCGGCCGCCCGTCGTTGGTGGTGTGCCTGGACTCCGGTTGCGCCAACTACGACCAGCTCTGGCTGACCACCTCGCTGCGCGGTATGACCGGCGGCACCCTGACCGTGCAGGTGCTGCACGAAGGCGTGCATTCGGGTGACGCGTCCGGCGTGGTGCCATCAAGTTTTCGCATCCTGCGCGAGCTGCTGTCGCGTCTGGAGGACTCGACCACCGGCCAGATCAAGCCGAAGGAGCTTTACGTCGAGATTCCGGCGCAGCGGGTCGAGCAGGCAAGGCTTTCAACGGCTGTGTTGGGCTCGGAAATCTACGACAAGTTTCCCTGGGTCGACGGCATGCAACCGGTAACCGAAGATCTTACCGAGCTGGTGCTCAACCGCACCTGGCGGCCCCAGTTGTCGGTGACCGGCATAGGCGGTATGCCGCCGCTGGACAGCGCCGGCAACGTGCTTCGCCCGGAGACATCGGTGAAGCTCAGCCTGCGGGTGCCACCCACGCTCGGTGGCGCCAAGGCCGGTGCTTTCGTCAAGGAGCTGCTGGAAGCCGACCCGCCGTATGGTGCCAAGGTCAGCTTCAAGCTGGAAAAGGACGGCAGCGGCTGGAACGCGCCGCAACTTTCGCCGTGGCTCGAGCAAGCCGTTGCCGACGCTTCGCAGCACTATTTCGGTTCGCCCGCAGCCTATATGGGCGAGGGCGGCAGCATTCCGTTCATGGGCATGCTGGGGGAAAAATTTCCCGAGGCGCAGTTCTTGATCACCGGCGTGCTGGGTCCGCATTCGAACGCGCATGGCCCGAATGAATTCCTGCATATCCCCACCGGCAAAAAGGTGACCATGGTGGTGGCCGAAGTGGTTGCCCGACATTTTCAGAAGAACGACTGGGCGTGAGCTCTTCGCCTTTTCTCGCGAGAACGGCTGCGTGAGCATAGATATCTCCTACCTCGCTGAGAACTGGGCGCAGGCACGTCAGCGTGTTGACGATGCTTGTCGTACGGCCGGACGAGAGCCTTCTTCGGTTGAGATATTGCCCGTCAGCAAAACGTTTGACGCGACGCTTGTCCGTGCGGCAACCACGTTTGGTCTGCGGCGCTTTGGTGAAAACAAGGTCCAGGAGGTACGCGAGAAATCGCCACTGCTGAGCGACTGCAGTATCGATTGGGTCATCATCGGCCATCTGCAAACCAACAAGGCAAAAGATGTCGCGCGGCTGGTCAGCGAGGTACAGTCGCTTGACCGAATCGAACTGGCCGAAGCTCTGCAGCGACGTCTGGAGCAGGAGGGCCGCGTCATTGACGTTCTGGTGCAGGTCAAAACTTCCGATGAACCCAGCAAGTTTGGCCTGCTGCCCGAAAAGTTGCCGGGCTTTCTGGACGCTCTGGGAGGTTTTGACGCCTTGCGTGTGCGCGGGCTGATGACCTTGGCTACGCATACTGACGACGCGGACGAGGTCAGGCGCTGTTTTCGGACGCTGCGCGACCTGCGGGATCAATCCGTGGCCAGTGGCCACGATGTGCCGCGGCTTTCGATGGGCATGAGCGGCGATTTTGCGCTGGCGATTGCGGAGGGCGCCACCGAAGTGCGCCTTGGTACCGCCGTCTTTGGTTCACGCGCTCACTCGAGCGTTGGCTCACAAATAAAGTGATTAACCTACGGGCGGATAAGTCGCAGGATGGTGTTGCCGCTATTGCAGTACTCAGCAAAATCAATGATTTGGATCAAGTCATGCCTTTGAAAAGTAATTTTGGAACGACAGAGTTTACTTAACCCCAATCGAACAACTGGCCGGGCTAACCTTGCTAACTTCACTTATCGATCACGTCGCCGAATTCGAAAACGACGGATTTTGTGAACCAACAGGGGTTTCCCGGTATGCCAATCAAGCGATTGACCTTAGCTACTGCGCTCTTTTCCGTGCTGCTGGTTTCTGGTCCACTTCAAGCAAACACGGTTAAAGACGCTTCGGTCACCGCTGCTGTTGGTCCGCAACTCTTTAGTCAGGCATTTAATCCTGCGGCAATGCTGGCCCAATCGGCGGCGCCAGTCACGGCTGACCTCATCGCAAGCAGCACTGGGAAGGCGCCTGCAGGCCCTGCCAAAAACGCCAACGTCGCAAACGACGGCAGCGCCGATGCGGAAAACCCGCTGGCAGCGAACCTCGAAAATATCTCCGATCTGCGCAGGGCGCTGATCAGCCTGGCGATGAACCTGCGTGACATCCGTTATGTCCGCGGCGGCCACGACCCTTCCACCGGCTTCGATTGCAGCGGCTTTGTGCGCTACGTGTTTGCCCATGCCACCGGCATGCAGCTGCCGACCAATTCGGCTTCACAGTTTCTCTCGGGCCTCAAGGTGGCTCGCGCCGACATGAAGCCGGGCGACCTGGTGTTTTTCCATACGCACGGCAGAAGCGCCATCTCGCATGTCGGCATCTATATCTCGAACGGCAAGTTCATCCATTCGCCGACCAGTGGCGAAAGCGTGCAGGTGTCGAGCCTGGACGAAGCCTACTGGGCGAAACATTTCGCTGGCGCCAAGCGCCCTGAAGCCATGGCGATGGTCGACCATCACGGTTGATGCCGTTACATCTATATAAATAACCAGCAAAAGCCGCCGCAAGGCGGCTTTTGCTTTACTGGGCCGGGCGCGGTGGTGTGAACGAAACCTCATCGAGCGGGTCTGCCTGTAAACAGGCTCTGATACCGTGCAAAGCTCTTGTATCGGCGCAAGTTGGCTACATCGTTTGTCAGCTGGAAAGCAGCGCCGCTGCGGGTCCGAACTCTGTCACCGGAAATTGAATGCCTACCGATATACCTGTTGTAACGCGCAATCTGCTCATCGCCAATGTTGTCGTTTTCGTGCTCCAGCTTCTTCTGCACGACTCAACCACGTTTGCGTTGAGCCAACATTTTGCGCTTTGGCCTTGGGGCCCTGACGTCAGTGGGACCACGGAGGATGGTCAAGCGATCACCGTGGGGTTTCAGTTCTGGCAGCTGGTGACCTATGCGTTCATGCACGGAGGGGTGACGCATATTCTGTTCAACATGTTTGCGCTGTACATGTTTGGCGGCACGATCGAGCGGACGTTTGGTACAAGAAATTTCATCGTCTACTATTTTGTGTGTGCCATCGTGGCGGCGCTAGCGCAGTTGATCATTGTGCAGTGGTTTACTCACGGTTTTTATCCCACGATCGGCGCTTCAGGGGCGATCTTCGGCTTGCTGCTAGCCTTTGGCCTGCTATACCCGCAGGAAAAAATGATGCTCATCTTTCTGCCGGTACCGATGCCGGCGTGGCTCTTTGTCACCGGCTATGCAGCGATCGAATTATTTCTCGGCGTCACCGGAACCCAGGCTGGCGTTGCGCACTTCGCTCATCTGGGCGGCATGCTGGGCGGCTACGTGTTGATCCAGTACTGGCGCGGCAAGTTGCCGATCAAGCCGAAGCGTCTGCTGCGGCTTTAGGGCTCTCACCGCGGCGGTGAGTCGCTTATCTATCGAAGCGCCAGAAAGTCCGCGCTGACGACAAAACGCACGGCATCGAGCCGTAACCGCGATGACGGCAGCGCGGCCAGAAGCGCCGTGCGCTCGTCGGTGACGGCCGTGATCTCCGTTTCGCTGATCGACGGATTCACCGCGTGTAATGCAATCAGGCGTGACAGCTCGCCGTCCAGTGTCTCGGTGGCCAGCGCCACCGCCGTGTCGATGCTGTTCTGGCCCGCGGCGGTGGCGAGTGTTTCTGCACGACTGAGCATCGGCGGTACCAGCTTGTTGAGAAACTTGCGGTAGCGGGCGACTTCGATCGTGCGCTGTGCCGCACGTCGCAGCGACATTTCGCTGGGCTGAAAATCGACGCGCTCGACCAGCTTCGTATCCACCGTCACCACGATAGGCAGGGTGGGCAGAAAGCGTTCGGCATCCAGCTTGCGGTCGGCGACACACTCGAGCACGTAGACCGCCTGCAGCAGGGCCGTACGCGGCGGCAGCTCGTCGTCGACCATGAAGGCGGCGTTGCCCTGCTCGCCGGATAGCGCCAGATCCATCGCGCCCGCCACCAGCGGGTGATCCAGGCGCAGCAGCGGTAAATCCTCACGCGCCAGCGCCACGTCACGCGCAAACGTCACCGATTGCGGACCTTCGGCGAAGCCGGGCAGAGCATCGGTAGAAAGGTATTGTGGATCGAGCAGCAGCACCTGGCTGCTCAGTTCCTCGGCATGGATGCCGAACGCTTCGAGCAGACGCTGGATGAAACCGTCGCGGCCCGGATCGCGATCTTCGCGTGAGAACGCCTGTTGCAGTTCGTCCGCATGCAGGTCACGGCTGGCGGCCAGTTCCAGCAGGTGATCGCGGCCGGCCGCAATCAGCTCGGCCATCTGCTCGTGGCTGCTGCGGGTTTCTGCCAGCAGTACATCGAGTTCCTGATCGCGGTTGTCGTCGCCGCGGGCATGCTCATCGGCCAGCTGGGCCAACGGCTCACCGTAGCGACGCAGCAGCTCGCGTCCATCGGCCGGGCTGACGCGAAACGCATCGATGCCTTCGTCATACCAGCGTGCCAGCACGTGCTGTGCGCTGTCGGCGACGACCAGGATGTGAATCTGGATGTCGTGCTGCTGGCCAATGCGGTCAAGTCGGCCGATGCGCTGTTCGAGCAGATCCGGATCGAGCGGCAGGTCCCACAGGATCAGGTGATGCGCGAACTGGAAGTTGCGCCCCTCCGAACCGATCTCGGAACAGAGCAGCAGGCGTGCACCGTCGGCCTGCGCGAAATACGCCGCGTTGCGGTCGCGCTGGATGATGCCGAGGCCTTCATGGAAGCGCGCCACGCCGACGCCACTTTTGGTGCGCAACGTTTCTTCCAGCGCGAGCACCTTTGCCTGGCTGCGGCAGATCAGCAGAAATTTATCCTGGGGATGTTTTTCCAGCAGCGTAATCAGCGTGTCGACGCGAGGATCATTGGCGTAATTCACCTCGATCAATACCGGCGGTTGCTGGATGTCGGCGTGGAATTCGGCCAGCAGCGACTGCCGCGTGCTTTCTTCGACCGTGTCTGCATCGAGTACTTGCCATTCGGGCACGCGAGTGGGGAAACCGCCGATGCCGGCGCGTCGATTGCGAAACATCGCCCGACCGGTGCCATGGCGATCGATCAGGGCGGCCAGCAGCTCGCGCGCGTGGGCGGGCTTGGTCGAGTCGTCGAGATAAGCGGTAAGTGTTTCATCGCCCTGAAATGCAGCGGCCAGGGTGGTGCGCTGTGCATCGTCCAATGCGTCACCGTCGAGCAGTCGATCAGCGATGGCCGAGAGACCCTGGTAGTCGTCGGCCTCGGCCAGATAGCCGTCCAGATCGTGGTAGCGCTGTGGATCGAGCAGGCGCAGTCGGGCAAAGTGGCCGCTGCGGCCGAGCTGTTCCGGCGTCGCGGTGAGCAGAATCACGCCGGGAATGGCGGCCGCCAGTTTCTCGACCATGGCATAGCGCGGGCTGGTGGCCTCCGGGGACCACGCCAGATGGTGCGCCTCATCAACGACCAGCAGATCCCACGGCGCGGCCAGCAGCTGCGCGGCATATTTGGGCGAGTTTTCCAGGAAGCCGAAATCGGCGATGACCAGCTGCTCGTCTTCGAACGGATTTTCATCACTGCCGCTCTCGTCTTCACCGGCCGACTGCAGCGCTTCGCAGCGCTCCTCGTCGTAGATGGCGAAGCTGAGATTGAAGCGGCGCAGCAGTTCGACAAACCACTGATAGACCAGGGTGTCGGGCAACAGCAACAGCACGCGCGAGGCGCGGCCGGTGGCGAGCTGGCGGGCGACGATCATGCCCGCCTCGATGGTCTTGCCCAGACCCACTTCATCGGCCAGCAGCACGCGCGGCGGACGGCGTGCGGAAGCGATGCCGGCCACGCGCAACTGATGCGGTACCAGCCCGATGCGTGCGGCGCCGAGCCCCCACGCGGGCGAGCGACGCGCTTCGGCGCGGCGCTGCAAACCTTCCAGACGAAGTTCGAACTGCGCCACCGGATCGGTGCGGCCGCCGATCAGTCGATCGTCCGCCTGACTGACGCTTTGCTCATCGTCGAGCTGGCCTTCTTCCAGTTCACGACCTTCACCGCGATAAATCAGCAGCTCGTCGCGAATCTCCACGCGCTCGACCAGAAAAGCAATGCCTTTGCCTGCCACGCGCTGGCCGGCGCGAAATTCCGCGCGCAGCAGCGGTGCGGAGTCGATGGCATACGGTCGAAGAATGCCGGCCTTGGCAAATAGCACCTGCACGCCGCGTCCTTCGACGCGAAGAACGGTGCCGAGACCAAGCTCGGGTTCGGCAGAAGAGATCCAGCGTTGACCAGGAACGAACATTGAGTCGCCGTGTTGCGTGAGGGGTCGACAATTATCCGCCCCTGGCCGCGCGGTGGGAACAGCCGATTTTCACGCGCACGTTTCAACGATCGAACGACGCCAATTAAATATCGGACCACATCCGCAAAAGGTTGTGGTAACAGCCGGTGAGATGCATGCGCGCGGCATCGTCGGCGCCGGTGGCAGTCAAACGTTGGATGGCATTGTCCAGATCGAATAACAGCGCGCGCTGGCCGTCATCGCGAACCATGCTCTGGACCCAGAAAAAGCAGGCCACCCGCACACCGCGCGTTACCGGTGTAACGCGATGCAAGCTGCTGGCCGGATACAGCACCATGTCACCGGCAGCCAGCTTGATCGATTGCGCGCCGTAGGTGTCTTCAACCATCAGTTCACCGCCGTCGTAGCTTTCCGGTGGCGCGAGGAACAGCGTGGCGGACAAATCGGTGCGCATTTTCACGCCGGTGTTCGGCATCAATCGCACCGAGCCATCGACGTGGCTGCCGAAGTGCATGCCGTTTTCGTAGCGGTTGAACATCGGCGGATACACCTGGTTCGGCAGCGCGGCGCTGATGAACAGCGGCAGCCTTTCCAGCGCGGCGAGCACGATGCCGCCAAGTTCGGCGGACACCGCCGAGCCTTCAGCAATCTGCTGGTTCTGCTTGACGTGGACACCCTGATGGCCCGCGGTGACGCGGCCATCGACCCATGGCGCCTCCGGCGCCTCCAACCGCTGGCGAAAGTGGTTGAGCTGCTCGCTGTTGAGCAGATTCTGCACATGCACCAGCATGGTCGACGGCTCCTCAGAACTTGTAGGTGAATGTCACCATCGATGTGCGACCGACCGCGGGGACCGAACGACCGCCATCGGACGGGATCAGCGCGTCGAAGTACTGCTTGTTGGTCAGGTTTTGCACGTTGAGGCGAATATCATATCGCGGCTGGTGCCACGCCAGCGTAGCGTCCCAGCGCGTATAGCCGCCCGCGCTGACCGTATTGGTATTGCTGGCAAAACGCTGCGACATATAGGTGGGGCCACCGCCGATATCCCAGTTGCCGCCGAAGGTGTAGGTGGTCCACAGCGTTGCCGTATTGCGCGGTGTATTCGCCGGCACATTACCCTGCGTTCCGTCGGCCGCCTTGACGACCTTTGCATTCATGTAGGTATAGCCGGAGAACAGCTGCCATTGATCGGTAAGGTGGCCGCTGGCACCGAACTCCGCGCCCCGTACGCGGATGTTGCCGTCGAGCACGTACTCACCGGCGGAAGTCTGCGTACGGGCGTTGGTCTGTTCGAGATTGAACAAGGCGGCGGTGAGCGCCAGCGAATCATCGCGGACGTTCCATTTGCCGCCAATCTCGTAAGAGCGGTTTTTTTCCGGTGCGAGATTCTGCGTGCCGCTGGTCAGCGTGAGCTGTTCCAGCGACGGATCAAACGAGGTGCCGTATGACACGTAGTACGACTGCACTTCGCTTGGTTGATAAACCAGGCCGGTACGCACGCTGGTGAAATAGACGGTCTGCTGCGCATAGGCGGGCGGCGGCAAGGACCCGGCTTTCGCGGTGA
>Ga0302314_10000284_pt1 | contig 91550 bp, 72 predicted proteins | sample III_Palsa_N2_3_FD_200533 | JGI IMG/M metagenome (GOLD analysis project Ga0302314, IMG submission 200533) | Peat permafrost microbial communities from Stordalen Mire near Abisko, Sweden - III_Palsa_N2_3 | ecosystem: Environmental > Terrestrial > Soil > Palsa > Peat permafrost | place: Sweden...
TTTCACTGAGAACAATGGCGCATGGTGATGACGCTGAATATGGACTCGGTGTTTTGGTGTTCGCAGGCGGCCATTCCCTCCATGCGCCGGACGGGTGGTGGCGCAATCGTCAATATTGGATCCATGTCTGGTATTGTCTCGAACATCCCGCAGAACCAGGTGGCCTACAACAGCTCCAAAGCGGCAGTGCATATGATGACGAAGAGTCTCGCCAGTGAATTGGCGATGGACGATATCAGGGTCAATGCCGTCGCTCCGGGGTATATCGATACGGATATGTCGAGGGGCGGGATGGCCAACCCCGACCGGTTTCCCGTCTGGCGCGACATGACACCCATGCGACGGGTAGGGCGGCCTGAGGAAGTGGCGGCGGCTGTGCTGTTTCTTGCCTCAGAGGCCTCCAGCTATGTCACCGGAGACGTCCTGGTGATCGACGGCGGCTACACAACCCGATAGGGCCACGAGCCGCAGTCGCCGCCGCGGTGGCGCGCCCACCCTCTGCGAATGTCGCTCGACGGGCGGTCTCAGCAGAGCATGGCCGACCGGGCCAAAGTCAACAAGTGTTGCCTGGAAGAGGGCTTCCTCTGCCAGGGCCTTCACCTCGCCGTGCAGGCGGACGGTCAGGTCCTGCCTGGCACAGGTGCGCGATCCCCGGGCGAGAGCGCCGGGCTAGACCCGGGATGCCGAGCGCCCACCTAGCCGACCTATTGGCCACAACAAAATTTTCTTGACCAGAATTGCACTGGTATATCTATTGGTGTATTCCAATGCTAACCAACGTCGTGCGGTGCGGGGTGAGTTCATGGGTTTGGCGGTATCTCACGTGTGTCAGAGAGCAACGGCATCCTCCCCGCCGTTAGCTTCAACTCCGGCCGATGGGTCATGCCCATCGGCCGGCTCTTTTGCCGAACAAGAACCCTCCGCAGCGGCCGCTCTCAACGTCGAGCCGCGCGCGACCGCCTCTGAGCCGTCCGATGAAGACTATTGGTCTGTTATCCGTGATCGAGCGACCGATTGAGTCCGGCAATGGCGTCTCTGGTGAGCGCATGCGTCTGGAGCGTGACCGCGACATGCCGGCTAACTACGACGCCAATTTTGATCCGCCTCGGGGTTATCTAACCGATAGCGACGTGGTCGGAGACTCGTTCATCGTTCCTCCTAGTCTTGGAGACCAAGCGGGGCTTGTCGGCGCGATGTTACTCGCTGCGAGGGCATGGCGTGAGGCATAGAGGAGCGTGAGGGCTCAAAATCTTTGGCAAACTTCGCTGAGGGCTTAGGCGCAGAACGTCTGCAGCCGGCGCCGCCCGCACCCGCTTCCTGCCATCAGACCCACGACGAGGCTTAACGCCCGCCGGGCTGAGCGCTGGCGTCACGCGCTCGGATCGCTACCTGCACCGAAATGTCGGTCTCGGTGTTGGGGCGTCAGCGCAACGCACCAGCCAAGCCAAAGGGGTTGCGCACGCTACGAAACCGAAGCGCAGCCCCTAGGCCATCGATCCAGCGACCGATGACCTCACCTGAGATGATCGACGCCACGTTGACATCAAATATGTGAGCCAATTGGAGCAGGTCCGAGCGGTGGTGTCTCGGTGGTGTCCAGGGCAGAAAAGGCAAAGGCCGCTCTCGCGGCCCTCGTCATAACGCTCTGAATTTCCGAAGAAATTTGGAGCGGGCGAAGAGATTCGAACTCTCGACCCCAACCTTGGCAAAATTGCGGTATACCTTTTCTGGGGTACGCCAGAGCACGCCACAATACGCCATATCTCATTGTTTTATAATTGTATTCTATTTCGGCCTGCGCTACAAGCTACCTAGCGGATGCCGGCCATTTCCGTCCGCGGTGGACGGATAGTGGACGGATTTTCGGCGAGGTTGCGGACAACTAGCAGGAGGCCTGCATGGGAAAGGCATCGAAAGTTGCGCTGACGACGACGGTTCTCGACGCGGCTGAACCCGGCGAAAGGAACTATGCGATCTGGGACAGCAAGCTGAGCGGCTTCGGCGTCCAGATCGGCACCGGCGGCGCCAAGACCTTCATCATCCGCTATCGGGCCGAAGGCGGAGGCCGCAGCGCGCGACGACCGCAGATGACGGTCGGACGCTTCGGCACGCTGACGGTCGAGCAGGCGCGGGCCAAGGCGAAGAAGCTCCTGGCCGCCGCCACCATCGGCGACGACCCCGCCGGCGAACGCCAAGCGAAGCGGCGCGAGATGAAGATGTCGGCCCTCATCGATCTCTATGAGGCGGAGGGCTGCTACATCCAGCGCGGCAAGCGTCAGGGCCAGCCCATGAAGGCGAAGACCAAGCAATTCACCGTCGCCCGGCTGCGCCACCATGTTGTCCCGCTGTTGGGGCACAAGCGCGTGACCGAAGTGACGCCGCGGGACATCGAACGTTTCTTCCGTGACGTCGAGGCGGGCAAGACCGCAAAGGACGAAAAGGTCGGGCCTCGCAAGCGGATCATCGTGAGAGGCGGCAATGGCGCGGCGCGCAAGGTGTTCCGCGATCTCTCGGCGGTGTTCAGCTTCGCCGGTCGCGACGACACGGTGAAGGTGAACCCTTGCGAGAAGGCGGTGGTCCCCAAGACCGACAACGCCCGGACCCGCTTCCTGACGTTCGATGAGGTCGCCCGGTTCGGCGCGGCATGTGAGGCGATCGAGGCCGAAGGCGTGAACCTCAAGGGCATCAACATCGCCCGGCTCTATGCCCTCACCGGATGTCGGCGCGACGAAATTGCGGCGTTGCGCTGGAGCGAGGTCGATTTCGAACGCGGCCTCCTGGTCCTTGACGACACCAAGACCGGCAAATCGGTGCGACCCTTGGCAGGCGCGGCGGCGGCCCTGTTGAAAACGATCGCCAAGCAAGACGGATCAGACTTCGTCTTCCCTTCAGAAATCAACGACGGGCACTATCAGAGCGGGAAGCGGACCTGGGGGAAGATCGTCAAACGGGCCGAGCTGCCCGGCGTCACCCCGCACACGTTGCGTCACACGATGGGTTCGGCCGCCACCTCGTCGGGCGAGGCGCTGGCGCTGACCGGCGCCATCCTGGGCCATAGCAATCCACGTTCGACGGCGATCTACGCGCATGTCCAATATGATCCGTCGAAAAAGGCGGCGAACCGCGTCGGCAAACAGATCGCCAGCGCCCTCAAGGGCGAACATCGGAAGCCGAGACGCGGATGGGCGGCATGAGTCCAACCGGTTGCGGGACCGTTGCGTTAGGCTTGGCACGACCACGAGGCTCATAACCTGAAGGTCACAGGTTCAAATCCTGTCCCTGTGTCCACACGCGTCCGCCTGTTCACGTGTCCACGCGTCGATTCTTCGCTGGCCTTAGCGCGGCTTGAACAACTACTGGGCAGCAGAAGCTCGGCAGCGAAGCCGTCACAAGCGGCCCCGCTCGGCGAGCGGCCCGCATGGGTCCAACTCGGAGTGGAGTCGTGGGCCAGGATGTCAAGGATCTCGTGGCCCACTTCGTGGCGCACGCTGAAAGTCTGACGCCGCGCGTTGTGGCGAAGTTCTCGCAAATCTGGTCTTTGTCGTCCGGCGACCGCATCGACGAGGCAATATCTCTCGGTCAAGCTCGATGGCCTCAGCTTCGCAGCCGCCGCTAAAGCCGAGCGCCTCGCCGCTTGCGGCAAGGCGCTTTACCGATATGTTTGATTGGATGGGCGACGCGCGTATTGAGGACTACTTACTTGTCGAGGATCACTTACTTTATGTGCGCCGACGTCGCTTCTGCGAAATACTCGTAGTTGTCGGCGTTCATCTGCGCCTTCCCAGGGTCGCTGACCGCCAGGGCTTTGGCGTCGTCTCGTCCGTAGGCGTAGTCCTGCGTCGCGCCAACCAACAGGAAATGGGTCATCTCATGCACGAAGACCCCGGGTTGACTGTCGAAGCCCGAGACGGGTGCATCCCAAAAGAAGGCCGCGAGCACCACGGCGAAGCTGTTGGTAGGCAGGACGCGGGCGTACGCGTCCTTTTTCGTAAGGCTGCTTTGCACCGCACAGAGATAGGAAATTCCAGGGAGGAAGGCCTTGGCGTTTACGTACGTTTGACGGACCTTGGCAGCGCCCGTGGAGGAGTTGACTCCAAACCAAGTTTGCAGCCGGTCGAGGTCGTCGTTACTCGGATTGTCGATCGCCGCGATTGCCTGGTCGAGGAGGGCGCCCGCCGCCGGAGTCGTCGCCGCCGCGGTCGAAAGCTGGTCCCCGACGCACGCTGGGTCGTCCGCCCAGGCAGGTCGTGCGGTCATCACGGCTAGCGCAAAGATGATCCCGTAGATCGCGCCGAGGCATTCCAATCGTCGCATGCCGCTCTCCCAAAGTGCGATTAAATCAACGAGATTCTTCTAGCCACTCCTACCCAGGTTGTTAAGCTTGGTTAACGGGGGTGGGGATGTTTAAGGACATCTGGCGCAGTAACCGGGCAGTGGCATTCGGCGCAGCTTTGTCGCGCCAGGGTTGGTCACGCCGCGAAGTATTGGTTGGATCGCTCGCGGGGGGTGCAGCCGCGTCAACCGCGATGGCCGGATCTGTGGCCGCTGACATCATCGTGGAGGCGCTGACCTCGACATCGCTCGACGACCGGTCCTGGCGCGTGAGCGTCAAGGATCCTGGCGCAGGGTCGGGCGTCGCGACGTGGGTGCTCGCGATGAAAGCCTTTGGCCCTGGCTCGGCCTTGCAGCTGCTGACCGCAGCGGGCACCGCCGTGGACACCTCCAAACCTTCGGACGAGCTGACCAAGGGCGGCGCACTGGTCATTTCGGGCGCAAGCTGGCCGGGACTCGGCGTCGGCTATCAGTTGAGTCTGCGGTTCGCGCTGATCAAAGGACAATGGATTGTCACGGCGCATGCCGACTTCAAAGGCGACCTGCCTCGGTTTACGGCCTCGGCGACGCTGCTGGGTTTCCTTCAACGGGCAGTGAAGCTGTCGGCCTTAACCCCGCCTCCGATAGCAGCTTTGCGGGCGGCGGGCTGGAAACCGAAGGATCCTGTCGGTTGGGTGGCGCTAGCCTGGGACCGAGATCTGCAGTGGGAGATCGAGGCGCCGGAAGGGCTCGTGGGCCACGACGGCCTACTGCAAGCCGTCGGGGTCGTGATCGCGGTTCATTCCGCGGGCGGCGGCCCGCTCGCGGCTTCGCTTGAAACTGTACCAACCGGAGCGCTCAGCAGTATCACGGCGGTCTCGCCTTCCGTCCTGCATGGGACTGAAATCGCAGCAGGAGACCTTCGCGATGGCCGCACGATCCGGCTTCGGCCGGACAGCTTCACGAAAGTGATCGGCCTACGGTGGGCCGACAGTCCCACATCTGTTTGGGGCTTCACCGGGGATTGGCGAGTCTTGTTCGATAAGGCGCGCGCTTTTCGGGGCGTCAACGGATTGGTCCTGGAGGGACCGTCCGACCTTGTCGCGTCTCTTCCCCTGTCGGATGCGCCGCATGCCGTAGGTACGCCCGCTGGACCGGCGATCGTCCATGGCGCTGGCCCAGACCATCGCTTGGCGCTTCGTGTCCGTGAGGGCGTGGTGACCCATTTCGAGGTGCGGGCTCTCATCGCGCATCTCGGCGTGCCTCTGCCGGGAGCCGACTACAGCCGCCTGGAATTCTCCGGGATGGAAGCGGTTTTCCTGTTGGACTGGGCCCGGGACGCTGCGCCTGCCTCCGCGATTTTCAGCTTCGGCGACTTGGGACGCTGGCGTGTTCCCCTCACGCAGGCGCGACTAAAGGTGGAGCGCGCCGCCGACCTGCTAAGCCTGAACTACCGCTTCAAAGGGCTTTGCCTTGAAGGGGGCTTCGGGGGCGGTTCCGTGCGTCCTCTTCCAGGACAGGAAGAGCCGCCCATCCTCGTCGCTGAGTTCCCGCCGCAGCATGTCCTCGAAAAGGCCTATCTGCGGCAGGTTCAGACTGAGACCGGCGCTGTCCCGTTGAAGCCGCGTGATCCCATTGATCCCAGAACGGTCCCTGCGGCATTGACGGGTGGCGCTCCGCCTCCAGACGTCAATTCAACTGCGCAAGACCCATTCGACGATCTGGTCGAGGCGCGCCTCTCGGGGCCGACGCGATTGGCGTTCGCTCTGCCAGCTGAGCGATCGGCTTGGACGAAGCAGCGAGGGAAAGGGCTGCGATTTGACCTGGACAGCCTCACCGACTGGGCGCGTCTGGAACTGGTGGTCGCGCGCAAGGCAGACGCGCCTGTCGCGGCTGACGGTCGTCCGGTCACCGATGTCACCGCAATCCTACGCTATTTCGACGTGGTCACCGGGCGGCTGCCTGGGCCGCGCCTCGACTCCGTCCTGAATAGCGTCTTGCCGCCCGGCGAGTTTGAAACTGCGATTGAGCTCCCGGCCAGGTTGGTGCTCTCGCCGGGACGGGCGGGTCGTTTTGAGGCAAGCCGCGCTCCGGCTCAGCCGACCGGTCGAGGTCCAAACCCGGTGGGGCTTTGGACAGCTCGCCTGCGGGTCGAAGGCGAGCTGGCGCAGAGCAGCCTGCGCGCGATCTGGTCGCCGGATTTCCGCAAGGAGGCCTTCTATCCAAATGGCACGCAGGCCGATCGCTCGACAACTGTCCCCTGGAGCGAACCGCCGTTGCCCGACGGAACGGCGAGGCTTTTCCGAACGTCCCTCAGCGCCTATGACCGTTCTGAACTTGTGGCGCTTACCACCCTGTGGGGCTTGCCCACCCTGCCGCGCCGCGAGGCCGCTGACACGAGCTTCGTCTCAAAAGATCGGCGACGCCCGGATAACGTCGAACCGCCGGCGGCTTGGCTTCTCGCAGATATCGCTGATGGAGAGCAGGGGGTCTACCTCCCTCCGGCGATCGACACCCAGGCGCTCGCACTCACCTCTCTTGGGGGTTCGTTCGAGGTCGATGGAGCGTTTGAGCCGCCCGCCGCGCCATATCTCAAGGGAAATAAGGCGCTTTTCCCAGCGCTGTCGGTTGAGACCTGGAAGCATCGCACAACGTTGGGTCGCGATGTCACGGTCGAGATCGTCTACAAGGGGTTTCTCGTTCCGACCGGACATCGCGCAGCCCTGGTCAAAAGAACCGAGCGACGGGTCGTGGCCGACGGGAACGGCGAACATCCGGTCGCATATCTAATCCAGCGGTTCTTCTTGCGCATTACGCATCCGGAACGCGCCTATCCCCGCGTCGGCCACCCTTTCGCCGCGCGGGATTTTCCAACCGGTTCGATCCGGCTCAAGACCACCCGGACCCCCGACATACTCGATCCAGACTCCCCGAGCGGAAGTGCTTGGACCCACGGTGTGGTGAAGGGCCTCGTAGCCAAGGGCAATGGACTGGTGTTCTGGCCCAGCACCCGGGACGAGCAGGCGGGGGTGGTGCGCTTCGAAGTCACAGTGGACGGGCAGGCAAGCCCAGTGGTGCTGCCGATGCTGTTCGTCGACAGCACGGCGGCCCATGACGCCACCACCGTCAGGAACGTTGTCGACTATTACAACAGCGTCGCGCCCGGCGGGGGCCTGAACGTCGCCGACTTCGCCGGTGCGCCGCATCGCTATGCGCCGGAGACCCGACTTGGGGAAACGACCTTCAGCACGGCGCGCTGGGTCGTTGGCGTGCGGGGTCGAGTGGACCGCGGAGCTCCCGATGCGCCGGACAGCCGAGCCTACGTTATGGACTCGGCGATGGAGGGTGCGGACCAGCCGCCTTGGTATCCCTTCATGCGTGAAGGGCACGTACAGATCAGTCCCATTCAGCGGTTCTCGGATCGCACTGCCGATCGCGCGGTAGTCTCCTTCGACGCAGACTACGTACGATTCGGTCTTGATCCGGTGCACAATCCGGGAAGCCTCTACCTCGGAATCCACGGATACGTGCCTTCGGATCCTGCGCAGCGTTACAGTGCGCAGTTGGACCCGGTCCGGCTCGATCTGAACGGCAAGGGCGATCGATCCGGAGGGGTCGGGCGGCCCGACATCGTTGCTGTCGCGCTGTCGCGTGCGAATGGCCCGGTCGGGGGTCAGACGCCGCCGGAGCGGGGCGCTCTTCCGGTCTCCAACAAGGCCTGGCTCGCGTCCGGCGCGCCGGCGACGATCGGCTCGTCCGCGAAGACGGCCGCACGATCGGGCGGATTCGACCCTCTCGATTTCTTCGCCTCCGACGCCAAATTGCTAGGGATCATCTCGTTTGGCGAGCTGATCAAGTTGGCCCTAATGGCCACCGCACCGAAACTCAAGGAGCAGTTGAGCGCCGCCGAAGCGAGCCTCCAGGATCAAGTTGACAAACTTTCCACCTACCTCGGTCAGACCGCCGAGCCGATTCTTCGTGACTTGGCGAAGAGCCTAGCAACCGCCGACCAGGCCTTCGACCGACCAATCGCGGCCGAACAGACCGCCCGAATGCTCTACCCGGGCCTTGCGGGCGCTTTGGACGCGGCCACGCAAGCCGCGCAGGATTGCGACACAACTGTAGGGCACTTCGGTGCCGGCGCCACGCTCGACAATGTTCTTGATGTCGTAAAGGCCTTCGAGACCTTGAATGGCGCTGTCTCCAACCTTGTCATGGAGATCGATCGGGTAGCCAGTGATCCTGCCCCCGAAGACCTCAAGGCGTTGATCGCCGACGTTGGTGCCGCCGTGACCACCCTGAAGCGCTTCGGCCCAGGGATCCTACTCCAGCCCGCGCTGGCCCTAGTGGACCAGGCCTTTGGGTCGCTCTGCGCCGATGTCGCCGGGGATCTGTCTCCTTGGATGCAGTTGGCGTTCGGTCCGCGAGTTGAGGGCGATCTCGTCTCAGTCTGCGCCAGCCTGCCGTCAATCACCACCATGAACGGCGCGCAACTGAACGACGCGCGCGTAGCGGTGACAAAGCTCGCCGCAGACGCGGTGGAGGGTCTCGCTTACGAAACTCTCGGCCAGCCCTTGCTCGGCCTCCTACAGGCCGCGTTCGATATGCGCGAGCAGGCGGACGCCGCGCTGCAAGGTGACCTACAGCATCTGGTCTCCAGCGCCGTGACCCTTGCGATGCGCATCGCGGACGGGGCGCAGGCTTTGGCGCGAACGCCGGGGCTCGCCAAAGTTCTCACCAAGGCTGGCCTGTTCTGCAAACAGGTCAACGACGCGATCAATGGATTGGTCGTCGACGCGGGCACCGCCTTGGCGGCCCCGGACGCTACGTTGCAGCACGACCTTGATGCGGCCGCCGATATGGTTACGGCTATCGCGCAACTTGAAAGTGATGCCACGGCTAAACTTGCCGAGTTGCGGGAGCTTCTTCAAGCTGCGCCGGTGCAAGGCGCGGACGCTGCGGACAAGATCAAGCTGATCGTTGATCGGGTCACAGTCGCCGTCACGGCGATCCATCAGCTCCGTCAGTCCGCAGGTGACGGCATATCGCGCCTGCGGGCTTCGCTGTCGGCGCTGGAGCGGCAGCGCCAGGAGGTTGAAAAAGCCAGCAGGGTTTTCTCGGACGCCTGCGCGACTCCCGACAACATGCGCTTGCTCCTACAGGGCGCGAGTCTTTGGATGAATCTTCGGCTGCAGGCGATCCGCGACATTCAGTCACTGGCCCTGGCGGCTTCAACTCAACTGAACAGCGCGATCGGTCTAGGCGACCTCCAGACCGCGCCTTTGAATGCACTGACACCTGGACCGCTCGCCGATGCCACGATCATGGCGCAGGCCATTGTCGCCGACGCCTGGGCGGCTGCGAAGACTCATGTCCAGTCGGTCTCCAGCGTCGGTACGGTCTTGCAAAACCTCTGCAGCGTGCGAGACCCCGCCGCGCTAGGGTGCCTGCAGTCGGAGACTCTGAGCCTCCTTAAGGGCGGCGGCGAGGCCGCATCCGATATTCAAACCCGTCTCGACGCACTGACCAACGCTTCAACTTCGGTCGCGAAAGCCCTGAAAACCTCCGCGGACGCTCTGAAGGCTCCCTGGATTGATCACGACCCGATTGCCGACGCAAAGGGGCGCGTCCACCTATTGGGAGACGCAGCGGCGGCGACCGGAATCTTCTCGCGCGAACAGGAGCGAGCCCTGCTCGGCCTGATCGCAGGCGTTACAGCTAGTGTCGATGGCCGCACCCAGGATATCCTCCTGCAGAGGGGGCGTCCGTTGTTCGCGGCCGTCGTCTCGGCGCTCCACGATGCCCACGTGCAAACCGACACCGCCGTTCAAACCTTGTCCGACGGCCTCAAGGCCGTGGGCGGCAACCAAGTCGAGGCCTTTCTCGGGGCTAAGGTGGAGGACCTTCTGTCCCCCTCGAGCGCAGCGCGCACGGCCTTGGCGAAGGACCGAAACACGCTTGAGAATGCTCAAACACTCCTGAACCAGCCGATTCCGGACATCGGCGGTGCCTGGCGTGCGCTGCAGGGCTTCCTCGACTACGCCAATGCGCCAACGTTTGCGAACCGGCCCGGTCTCGTGCAGGTGGTCGAGGCCGCTGCGGGACTCGCGGACACTTTGGTTCACGGCCGATTGCAGGACATCGTCGATGTTGGCGCGCTGCGCAATGCGCTGTTGGCGAGCCTCCTGAAGCCGCCGTTCACGACGCTCGATGTGAGTTTTGACTTCACGACGGCGGTCCACGACGTGCCGCCATTTTTTACCATGTCCCCGCCGGATAGACGCGAACGCTACGGCGGTGATCCTGACGCACCCGATCTGAAGCTGCAGTTCCACATGACGGTGGACCTCACCCGGCCGGGCGCGCAGCAGGTCAAGTCGCTGGGGGTCCTGCAGCCATTCCAGATCAAGATCTTCGACGTCGTGAAGCTTTTTTTCCGACAGGCGACCTTCTCCAGTGAAAGTGGCGGCTCGCCGCAAGTCGACGTCCACATTGCCGACGTTGAACTCGGCGCGGCCGTTTCCTTCATCGAGGCGTTGCAACAGTGGCTGAGCCCAGGCTCCGGCAGCGGGTTTTTCCTTACCCCGCGGTTCGATCCTCCCGGGATTGAGGCTGGCTACATCCTCGATCTTGGGACTGTCTCGCTTGGCGATGTCAGCTTCATCAACGTCAACTTCACGGCCAGCATCGACATCCCGTTCGTCAATGGCCCGGCCCTTCTGCGCACCAGTATGGGCAGCCGAGCGCTTCCGGTCGGCATATCGGCTGCACCCTACGGCGGGTTCGCTTTTCTGGCCCTAATCGGCACGGCGAAGGGACTGCAGGGCTTCGAGGCGGCGTTTGAATATGGCGGTGCCGCCGCGTTCAAATTCGGACCGCTTGCCGGCCAGGGACGGATTACGCTTGGGATCTACATCTCGCAACAACCGGAAGGTGCGACCATTGAGGGCTACTTTGTAGCCGCCGGCTCCGCCCACCTTGCCTGTTTTGGCGTTAGCGCCTGCCTACTCGTGTCGATACGGCAGGCTTCAGGGCAGATGACGGGGTCGGCGACTTTCACCTTCTCATTTTCACTCGGCCTGACCGATATCTCGTACTCGGTCGGCGTCGCGCACCACATTGAACAGGGTTGGGGAGCCGGCAGCGGTCAGAATTCCGCATCGCACCACGACTCTGACGATGTCGCATTGCTCAGCCAACGTCGGGTCCAGTTGGCCGATGTCGTGCCATTCATTAGCGGCGAGGCACTCGCGCCCTGGAGGCCAAAGTCGAAACCCGCACGCGTCCGCAGCGACGCCGTCTGCATGGGCCAAGATTGGCACACCTATCGCACATATTTTGATGAGGAGCTCTAGCCGATGACCGGACAGAGTGCTCCTCCGCCGTCAAGTCCCGCGCAGAAGGTCGGTCTGATTGTGCGGTTCGTCCCCGACGGCTTGAGCTGGCGGAGCATTGACGGAGGCAAACCGCAGTGGCGGTTGCGTGGCTCTTTGGCGCTCCTGCCCGACACGCGCGCCGGCACCCAGGGTGCGATCGATCTAGATCGCTGGCCCGAGGAGATAGCCGGTCTGCTCCACGGCAGCAAGGGCGGTGCCTGGGTCAGATTCGATTCGCCCATGGTCAGCGACCTTGTCTCCGGCGCATTCGGCGGTGCGTCGAACGCAAGAATCCTCCACCCAGCTGTAGAAACTGGCGCCGGTGATGCGCACGTTCTCCAGGCTGGGCGTCTCTGGCGAGCCCTGATGGCGCCGCCCCTCGACCTTAGCGACCCCGACAGCCTGCATCCCGAAGTGCGCTACCTCGCCGAGGTCGCTGGCGAACAAGGTCCTTTCGCGGATGCCTGGGCGACGTTGCACGCACCTTGGCGCGCCCTACATAGCGCTCTCGACGCAAGCCTTGAACCGACAGCGAAGGTCAATCTGGCGGGAGAGGGACCGAGGGTCAGCGCCACGCCGTCACTTCGGGTAGCGGACCTGGCCGCAGGCGTCGGCGCGATCCGCATGCTGTCGTCGCTGGCCCCGCCCAGCTTTTCGCGCCGCAAAGCCCAAGACAACGACGCCCCCATTGAGTTGCCGATACGGGCTTTTGGCCGGCACCTGACGCGATCCCTTGGACTCACGGCCCTGTTCGCGGAAGCGGCTGGAGGTGGCAGGACCGCCGCCGCGGCCTATCCGGGAAAAGGCCCAATGCTTCGCGCCGGCGGGGACCAACATGTCAGCCGCGTACATCGTCTATTGGAGATCCGCCGAACGCCACCGCCAGCGCCGCCCGCGCCCCCCGAAACCCCGGATCCCAGCGCGTTCTCCCGGATTCCTCCCCCGCAGCAATCCCCGCCGCCCTTGCCGGCCGGCCTAGCTTTGGCGGTTGAAAACGTGCTCACCGAGGATCACAAAGCGTCGCTAAGTCTCCGCGCAAGCCTCAAGTCCGAAGCAGATGCGTTCGGTAAACTCTCGGCGCGAAGCGCAGACTCCGCGGACCGTGTCCGGGCATGGCTGAAGACGTCGCCTTGGGTCGAGCGGCAGAACGCGCCACGGAGAACCACTGTCCTCGAGCAAATGGCAAGTATCCTGTCCGGCAACCCCATGCCAGCGCAGGCCACGCTAGATGAGGCGGCGGTCGCCGCGCTGGCCGCGCACCTCTGCGCCACTCGTCCCGATGCGGGTCTGGCCCCCTCAGTGCGCCCCCTCGTGGCAGGATTGAGCGGGATGGCAGTCCCTTCGGACGACGAGCTGCACAAGGCGGCCATAGAGCTCGCGGACGCTCCTAGCCGTCGGTTCTTCGGAATCTTCGCCTATCCTGCGCTGGCACGCGCCTTGAACCTCATCCTCGATGTCGAAATCGATCTTGCTGCCGTCGCGGAGCCCGAGGTCGCCAATCGGCTGCTCACTGCGCCGTCCGCGCAAGGCGTCAGTCAACGGTTCTTCGCGGTCGCAGCGAGCTTGACACCGAGTGGGCATGCCGAAATTTGGAGCGCCTGCAAGTTCTCGGGCACCGAGAATTCGGCCGCGAAGGACGGTGCCCGCTTTGTAACCGCCAGCAGGGAAGAGCTGGCCGTCGCGCTTGCCAGACAACTCTCAGTAACCGACGCCGACGCTGTGCCCCCGACGCTCGACGGCGTCCTGAACCTTGGTGTGGCTCTCGATGGGCGGCCTCGGTTCCATTTGGAGTCTATCGACGTGGTCAGCCACGCGGAGCAACTGATCAGCAAAGCAAAGTCTGACACCGGCGACACCGGGCGACCGCTTAAGGACATGGACGGCCATGCGCCCGATCGTACCGCTGGTGTTGCGCTGATCGATGCCGCCCGAACCCTTGAGGTGGAGCAACAGCTGGCAGCCGCGCCCGTGAAGTCCGCGCAACTTGCGAACGGCTCGGGGGCCGAGCCCCTTATCCTCTATGGCGACGACCTCACCATCGGTTATCGGCTAGACGTCGGTGTCGTAGCTCGCGCCGGGCCGACGAAGGGCCGTGTCACCTGGCGTAGCCTCATGCGACGACGGCTTCAGTTCGGAAAGGTCCAAGCTGAACACGGCGCCGTCGATGTAGAGGCCTTGATCGATCGCGTCCTCACCACCTCGGCGCCGATCCGCGATCCGAACATGGCGCCTGCCGAGGCGGCGGATTTCTTTCGGGCCCAGATCGATGAAGCGTCGGTGCGCGGAGCGTCTCGACTTGCGGTGTCAGAGCCTCAGACCGTTGGTGAGCACCCCACGGACGCCGACGTAATAGCGCAGCAAACCATGGCGATCTGGTCTGGCGACCCTCTGGGGGCGCCCTGCAGTCCCGATACGGACGGCTCGGAGGTCGACCCGGCGCGGGACCTAGGCTTGTCCGTGACGGTCGGCATGCCAGAGAATTCGCCGGCGGACGTCGCTCGACGGCCGCCGCGGCTTGAAATCGGTCGAAGCCTGACGTTTGGCGCGCGGCAGGCGCTGATCGGCGGCGCCGGCATTTCTGTCGAGGAGGCCAGCGAAATCTACAATAGCGCCGGCGGTGCGCAGCTGACCCAGCCACCGAGGGCTGAGCCGGCGTTTCGATTCCTGCGTCACGAGCGGATCGGCAAAGCCAATATCGCGGCCCTGCATCGTCCTTTTAAAAAGCTACATGATCCGCGTGGCGACACCCTGACTACAATGGTCGTCCGCTCTGGAGACTTTTCCCACCGCACTTCGCGCACGCAGCGCGTCATCTATGCTCCGGGCGTGCCGCAGGCGTTCGCCGCCTTGCACCCGGCGGATCCTTCCAGCGGCGGTCATCGCGCTCTCGACGGGCTTCCGATCGTGGGCGGCCGGCCAGTTGGCGGGTTGCCGCACGTTTTGCTCGATCCGCTCACCGGCGGCTTACCGGTGAAGTCTAAGTGGGGGATTCGGTTCGCGACCCGATATGGACCAAAGCGCAAGGTCCGCAAGCTCAAGACAGATCGCCCGGTAGAGGAAGGGTTATTCGTCCTGCGGGCGAATGGCTACTCGGATATCGCCGACCGCAAAGCCCCATACTATCCCGACCCGGCGGTGGAGGGGCTGGTCGTCGAGTTGTGGTCACGCGGACCAAGCGCCCACGTGTTGTCCGGACCAGGCAATAGGGTGGTGATCCCAATCTACGATCCGCATTACAGTCAGTCCGTTCCGTATGGATTGTATGCGACACCTTGCATCTATCCCTACGCGATGCCGCTGCTGGTGGATCTTGAGACCTTGGACGACGAAGCATCTGGCGTCGTCAATAGGATTGAATTTGATCCGGCCCACGATACCGGTGTCATGATTGGAGTGGGGGGCTTTTTAACTTATGCCAGGGACCTGCCCCCCCCACCCGGAAGCACGACTCTGCGGCGCGTGCGGGTGCGTCTCAAGCCAGGGGAGGACTACGACGTCAAGGTTTGGGCCACTGTCCCGAAGGCGCGCATGTCCTGGTTCGCAGCAGTAGATAACGCTGTCAGGTTGTTGCATTTCGCCGGCGGTGGAAGCCATGGCAGCCAAGGGAATTCTGACAGTTCCGGCCTCTACGAGGGAGTCAAGAAGGTGCTGGGTGTCGATCTCAACCCGTACGGCGAGAAATCGAACAATAAGGTCCTAACGAGACTCCACGAGCATTTCGCCCAAAGCATCGAAGCGGGCCCGATGTCCGACCGCTCAGAGGTCATAACTTTCCGTGTGGTGCACGCAGCTCAACGGCCTCCCGCGCCCTCTTTGAGCGCTCTGGCGCCCAGGATCGGTCTTGAACTCGTGCGGCGGACTTTCAAGAGCGACGATGTGTTCGAAGCTTGGTCGGCAGGCGAAGGGAAGGATGACTGGACCGATTTGAGCGAGACTTCCGCCACAACCACCTGGTTCAAGGGGCCCATGAACTTTGACGTGCGTCGGGCGGACCGTCTAACCGTGGAAGCCAGCTATCTGGATGTGTTGGATGATCCCACCAAGCCACCACCGCTGAAGAACGGAAAGCTAGCTTGGGAAACGGCGCATACGATCCTCTTTGACCAGGCCCTCGCCGATGATCCCTATGCGGCTTCGGATGCGGCACTCAACCTGTTGACGGCCAACACTGGCGCCTACCGTGATCTCTCGCACAAGTTCACCGACACCCATGCACGGAAACTAACTCTGACGCCAAGCGCAACCTCGCGCCACGCCGCCTTCTTCATGCGGCCCGGACAACGGGAGCCCAAGGAGAATTTCATCCGCAAGGGTCGGCCGCTTCCCGTCTGGCTACCGTCGACGCGGCGGCCAGCGTCGTTGGAGCAGGTGGAGATTTTGCCGGCATTTATCTGGAGGAGCCGGAGTGGGGCCGCGACCCGTACGACCTGGTTGCGCCTTCAGTGGCGACGACGCCTTGCCGCCAACCCGGGGCACTCGCACAGCCGAGAGATCAGCTCGAACCTTTGGTATTCATCAGGTGAGGGCGAGCGTCTGGCGCTCCTGCTTGACGTTAATGCGAGCGGCTCGCCTGGAGGCCCTGGTCCCGTGGCCCCAGACGTCGAGACCGAAGCTCAGTTCAAAACCTATTGGGCGCGGGACCCTATTAGGAGGGGGCGCGCTCCACTTCAGCAATTCATTCGTCCTTCTGATCTCGCAGCGAATTTGACGAATCAGGCCAGCGCCGATCCAGATTCACCGGCTTGGGCAAACAACCTGCAGATGCCGCTCCCTGGCGGCAACGATCCGGACGCGACCAAGCCTGTTCGCTATGCCCCCCGGCAAGCTCTGACGTTCGCCCCGACCTATGTTCCGGAGGAGGATCTGTGGCGAGTGGACCTCCAACTCGACACCCGAGATTTGGCGGGGCCATGGCTCCAGCTTTGCCTCGCCCGCTATCAAGAACACGCGCTGTTCGACTCAGGTCGCGACCTCCGACTTTCTGAACCCCTTATGGTTGAGTGCCCGCTCGCACCCTATCGGGAAGTCCAGGTCACGCCCCTGCCGAGGGAGAAAGGCGAGACTCTGTGGCCCATCGAAATCGTCGTCAAAGGACCGCTCGGCGTCATTTCAGGTGGCGCGGAGGAGCAAACTGATCCGGTCCTGAAGGACAGGCTGAGTAACGTCACGCGGTCACGCTTCACGGCCAGTCTTCTCGAAGGCTTTTCGCGAGCAGACTACAAGCGCCACAAGGGATTGGGCGGAGAGACGGTGCTACAAGTCGTGACGTCGGACATTGCGCCTCCACCAAATGATGCGGATGAGGTGCTGTGGCGGATAATCCTCCATGCTCCGCTCAATCCGCATCGAAAGGACCTCTACGTCTTTGTCCGGGAAGTCGATCTAATGCTGCCAGCCAGTCCGGATGTGTCAGATGCCCAGCTCACAGAGTCTGGAACCCGCTTCAGCGCCAAGGTCCGCGTGTAATGAAAGACCTATCGATAAAGCGAACGGCGCTGCACAGCCGGTCCAAGATTTAGTGCCCTTCACCTCACCCTTGGGAACGTGAGAACCTGCGGGATTGAGACAAATCGCGCAGCCTGTCGCCGGTAACGCCAGAAAGCCCAGAGCGGTCATCCTGGCAACCGCAATCGTTCAGCCGGGTAATGTCGTGTTTTCTCCAGCGCGAGGGCTCGGGGCGGAGGACGCTTCGACCGAAGTGGCGCCGTGGCCACCCGAGAAATCGCTCTATACGCACGTTTTGGCGGAAGTTTTTGGCGCCTTGCGTGCGCCTAGGTTACCGCTATCAAACCGGCTGGGGTTGCGGGATCGCCAAGCGCTGACGGACCTGCTCATAGATCCCGACGACGCCCGGCATGGTCAGGGTCACCGCCAGCCCGAACGGCACCGCCTCGTCAATCGGCGTCCCAGGGTCGGGATCACGCTGGACGACGAGATCGATCGCGCCATCGGGCCCGACGACCGGCGCCCGGTCTCCTTCCCAACAGCGCATATAGACGGTTCCGCGATTGGTCTGATTGGCGTCGGGCTGGTTGGATGCGGGCGTCACGCTCAGACGGTCGAGGCCGTCGGGCTTCAGGATTTGCAACCGCACCGACCGATAGCTTTTGCGGCCGGGCGCGACGGGCGTGAACCAGGCCAAGGTGGCGGCCAGCGCATGGGGACGGGCCTGCCCGCCGATCAGCGCCGGAATCGGCACGCGGATGGTGGCGACGCGATCGCGATGCAACGCTCCGACAGCCCAAAAGGTCGCGCGATCCTCGGCGCACGCCACCGCGTCGTCGGCGTCGACATGGCCGAAGCCGAGAAAGCGGCGGACGTTGTCCTTGATGTGGCTGTGATGACCGCCGACCGGGCCGATGATCGCCTTGATCAGCGCAGCCTTTTCCGCAGGCCAGCGGGCGGGGTGGACCAGTAGGGCTTTCAGTAGAACGGCGCGCTGCAAATGGCTGAGTTGGGTGAAATCGGGATAGGCGGCTTCCAGCGCGTCATGAATGCGATGGCAGGTTCGCGACGCCAAAGCAGCCGCCGCGCTCGTCCCACCCGTATAGGCCTCCGCGGCCTCAATCGCGCCAATCCGCGGCGCCGCGACCTTCAGCCCGGTCGCCCGCCCCGCGCCGGCCGGGCGAACAAAAAGATGGCCGTCGGTTCGCGCGAGCCGCAGATGCTCACGGCCGCCCGGCATCAGAATGTCGGGCTTCACTGACAGGGCGAAGCCAGGCCCCAGCGCGCTCGAGGGATTGGCGGCGCGGAAGGTGGGATAGGGATCGACAGTGTTGCGCGCCAGCCGGCGATCCGCCTCGCTTACGGCGTCATCATTACAAGCGCCGACGGTGATTCCGTTGATCGTTTCCGAGGGCGAGAAAAGCCGGCGGTCCGCGATGATGTCCCCCAGCCCCCTGAGCGCGCCGGCGGACCGGGTGTCGGCGTCTGCATCCTCGAAGGCGATGCTGTCCACAAAGGCGGGCAGGCCGAAGGTGTCGAGGACGTTGCCGGCGCTGACCAGAAACAAGATCCCGAAACGGTAGGCGAGGCGATCGAGCAGCCGGGCCCACGGCGAGAGCGCGCCTTGAAATGGCCGCCGCGGATTGCCGAGGGATAGGTTGACGATCAGCACGCCCGGCGCGGTGGCGTTCACACCCTCGCGCATTGCGACGATGGCGAGATAGATCAGGTCGATGATCAAGCGACGTGGCGGAAAGGCGTCGGATGCGCCTAGGACCGGCACGACCTGGATTTGTCGCGGCAAGGCAGGGGCGGGAGCGTTGCGGTCTCCGTGAATGATCAGCGAGGCCATGGCCGTGCCGTGGACACGATCGCCGACCGGCGTCGTCGGTTCGAGCCCGAAAAGATCGTCGACAATCACATGCCGGGCGAGCAACGGATGGGCCGCGACAGGGACGCCGTCGATCAGAGCCAAGATCGGGTCACGCAATTCGCCGGCTTCCGCTGCGGCGGCGGAAGGACCGGGATCGGCAATCTCGATCGTGCTCGCGACGCTCTGCGGGCGGATGTACATAATGGGGTCGAGTCCGGCGAGGCCTGCCTGCGACTGCGCAATCGCTTCGCGCACTGCCACGACCGGCAGATCGACGAGCAACGCATGATAGGCGATGTCGGTTAGTCGCGCGCGGGATACGACCGCTCCGTTCCGGGCGAGGACGGCCGTGCGCACCTCTTCCTCGGTGTCGGCGGCGCGGCGTTCGTTGTCCCGGAAGATAAGCTCGATCTCCAGTGGCACCATCTCATCGTCGGCTCGCCCTGCGATCTCCTCCTCAAGAATGGTGCTGTCGGCGGGCTGCACCCGGTCCGCTGGGCCCCAGGGCCGCAGATCGCGAAGCAGCTCGAAGACCCCACGCCAGGGGGTTTCGCCAAAGACCAGCCGTCCGGCGACCCATCGCCGCCAGAGCGACACCAGTTCGCGCAGCGCCTGGGCGTCCGGCATCAGCAGATAGGCGACGGGGGTCTTGTCCTCGTCGGAGCCCAGCTCCTCCTCGTCGATCAGTTCAAGGCCCGGAACCCGCTGGATGGCGGCGGCGAAATTGGCGACCGATCCGCGCACCTCGAACACCAAAAGGCGTTCAGGAGCCAGGGCCGTGGCGTCGCCGCGCAGCTCCAGTCCCCCGGGATCACGCCCAAGGACCTCCGCCAACCGATCAAACTTCGGCGTAAACGCGCCGGTCTGTCGCTCGCGCGAAAAGGCCTCAGGCGGTCGGGGGAACCTCGCGGCGCCGGCGGGGCGCTGCTTTTCGGGCTGGGGCGTCAGCCGCAGCAGGGGCTTGGTCGGATCGCTCGGCATTCAGGTGTTCGGGCCGGACCCGGGTCGACCAAAGGTCCAATTCCTGCGCCAAGGCGTCATCGACACGAACCTCCCCCAAGCCCAATATTTGTCGGCGCCTGACATTTTGGCAGAAGTCGAGCGCTTCCGCATAGCTGACCTGTCCGAGCCGCGCCGCCAGCTTCTGAACCGGAATGCGCGGGGCCTCGGGCCAGCCCGAAATGATCCGGTCCAGAAAGACCCCGACCAGATTCCGATCGGGCGCCGGGAAGGCAAGACGCATCTGGAAGCGCCGCCAGACAGCGCGATCTAGCAGTTCGCCATGATTCGTGGCGGCGATCACCACGACATAGCTCGGAAGCTGGTCGAGTTGCATGAGTAGGAAGGAGACGACGCGCTTGATCTCGCCCGTCTCGTGGGTGTCGCCCCGTTCCTTGCCGATGGCGTCGAACTCATCGAAGAACAGGACGCTGGGCTGGGTGCGGACATAGTCGAACAGCTTGCGCAGCCGCGCATTGGTCTCGCCAAGATAGCTGCCGATGAGGGCGTCGTAGCGCACCACGAAGAACGGTAGTCCAAGCGACTCGGCTACCGCTTCGGCGAAGGAGGTCTTCCCGTTCCCTGGCGGCCCGGACAGCAAAACGCGGTGGCGCGGCTCATAGCCGTGCGCCCGTAGGACATCGGCGCGGACATGCTCCTCGATGAGCTGACGGCCGTTCTCGCGGGCGGGCAGCGATAGGAGAAGGTCGTCGAATCGAACGCGAGCCTCAAGCTCGATGATCGCATCGCGTCCACCTGCGCCCATCCCGGCGGACGTGGTCAGGGGCGGCGGCGTGACCGGGACAGAGGACAGCGCCCGCTGGATGCGATCGGCGAGAATATGGTGCTTTTTGGCGCGCTCGTCGGCGGCGATAGCTTCAGCGGCGGAGCGCAGCGTCTCCCGGTCGCCGGCGACGCCCGCGCGAACCAGAGACACAAGATGATCGCTATGCGCCATTCATTTCCGTCGGTCGAACTTCATCGCCAGTTGGCGATACCGAATCCTAGCCAGATTTGCGGCCGATGTAACGGGTTCAATCCATCGCTCAAGGCCGCCCGAATCGAAAATGGGCCGAACCGAATCCCTGGACGCGGGTTGCGCTAAGGCGGTCGACCGCTCAACACTCCCAACTCGGCCGCTGAACTTGGCGCAGCACCTTCCATCCGCCTTTAACGCGCTCCATTTCAAACCAGCCAATCTCCTCATCGAAGGGGGGAACCTGCTCCGGATCGAACCAGGTCCACGGCCGACTACGGCTACCCGGCCGGATGAAGAACCGGGCGGTGCAGATTCCGCCCTTGCCGTCCGGTATCGTCAGGCGTTCGAGCTTGGCTGTCCGGGTCTCGGGCATGTCGGTTCAAACCGCGGCTAGATCAGGAAGAGATAAAGACGTCCCCGCGACGACGGCGCGGGCAGGTCCGCCGGCCAGGTCTCAAATCGCCCCCGCCGGCCGCCACAGGTGCAGCGAAGCTTGTCTTCCAGGCGATTGAGCGAAGCCCGGCTGAGGTAGCCGTGCAGGTCCGCATCAATGTCGAGCGCGGTGACGGCGCCGCAGCCGGGGGCCTCGCAGCGGACCAGCATCACCCCCGGCTCGGGCAGGATGTCCCCCAGGACCTTGGGCTCACACGGGCGGGCTCTGCGGTGTCCATGGCGGCCTCCATGTGAGAACATATACAGAACATTCGTGGCGTGTGGAGTCGGATTCTCGGTTCGACGCCACAATTGCGATCCTTGGCGTGGCGTGGCGCGCCGGGTGGGAGTGTAGGCCGGAAGGCGGAGGGAAGCTTTCCCGGTGGACGCGGCCGCACCGTCAGGGTGAAGATCAAGTGGGCCGACTTCCAGCCGTCCACCCAGAGCCAATCGCTGGCTACGTCTTGATGGCGAGGTCCCGTCCTTGCGGTACGTCATCGCATAGCCCGATCACGCGCCGCTCTAGGAATATTGACCCGTCGTCCAGCCGCTCGCCGCGAACCTCGTGAACGGCAATCGGCGGCATGTCGTCGCCATGCACCGCCCCTTCGGGATAGAAGCCAATCCCGATCTTGGCGACGAGCAGATCCTCGGGGATGTCGAACGATCGCGCCAGCACACGCCGGGCGGTTATCCCTCACCTACGCCGAGAACCTCTCCATGCCGCGCTCACAGCGGAGATCGTGCGTCGCGTCTCGGTTGAGGCAGAGCCTCTGGCGGCCGTTTGGCGGATAGAGCCGACGACAATGACCGTTACCGTGCCCCGCCTGATGAGGTCCGTCAGGCCGCGTTCACCTTCAAAGGGTTGGTGCGAACGTCTTTGAATATCTCGCTGATCTGCAGCGCCGCCGCTCGCCGGTCACCCATGTCGACCAGGGCGTCAAGCGTCCGGAGCAGCGCCTTGGCGACATCCTCAGCGAGAGGGTGTCTCTGTTCGGCGACCATCTGTACGACGCTCGCCAGGCGCCCTTCCAGGGACCAGCTCCGCCAGCCGCTGGGCCGGCCATGATCGTTGACCATCGATAGCGCCAGCTCGGCAAACCAGTTTGCCGACACGAAAGGCAACGCCCGCTCACAGGCGATCAGAAAGGATTGGCCGACAATCGGCACATCGCCAACCTCGCGCGTCATTTTCTCAATGATCGGGGAGATCACACCGAACTCATGCCAGTCGCCGTTCGCAAACCGCGAGGCCCCACCGGCGTTGAGATGCGCAACGAACATGATGTCTCGCACGATGAACGAAAGATCATGTCCATGAAGATCGCCCCCGGATCGACGGGCGCCGGCCCATTGGCGTGACGCCAGGATACGATCGACGCACGCATTCAGCGTCGGCATAGCGGAGGGCGCGACCGTGACAGGGTCAAGCACCCCCGTCGCGCTCGTGACACCCACGACCGGCGACATCAGCGAAAAAGCGAGTTCGTCCTCAAGGGCGAAGACGGGTTCAAGGAACCGCCGACGGACCTCCTCGGCCGGTAAGATCAGGCCCACTTTGGCCAGAAAGCGCCCAAGCTCCCGTCGCCATTCAAGAATATCGGTCGAGCGGCGGTCCCTTCGGTCGGTGTCCTCATCCGCCCAAGGCGGCACGAGCCGCTGGATCGTCCAGTCCAGCAGCTGGTGACAAAGCGTCAGCAAGGCTGGGCTATAGTCTGCGTCGGCAAGAATTTGCCGGAGCGGGACACTGCTCAGCACCTTCGGTAGGAAATCCCACCGCAGGAAGGTCTCGGGCTCTCGCCAGCCTGTGCCCCGTGGCGACTGGCGGCCACGCGACCGCGCGCCGTCCGAGACCGTGGATCGCTCCCAAGCGGCAGGTGGCGCCGGCAGGGTGAAATCGGGCCGACGTGACTTCAAGCGGCGAAGCGCCGCTTTGTGCGCGGCCCCCATCGCACGCCGATTGGATGTGTGATCGTACCCGTAGGCTGACGGCCGCTCCGCTGGGTGGCCCACCGAGAGCCTAAGCCCCAGATCGAACGCCACCCACGCAAATTTCCGGTCGACGGCCCAACATCCCATTGCTTCAGAAAGAGCCGTCGCCGAGACCAGCTCGAGCGGATGTAAAGCGAGGAGCAACAGGGTCTCCCGCGCCGCCTTGGCGGCCCGGCCGCTACCGACCAGAGCCGCCAACCCGCGTGCTGCATAGATGCAGGGGTGATCTGGAACCACTGCCCCAGCAGTGAATAGCTCTTTGGGCGACTCCGGTGTGAAGGCGGCCCGATCGATCGTTCTCCGCGCCCAAACCGCGTCGGCGTGAGCTAAGCTGGCGAACCTCAGAGCCGCGGCGGCCACCCCGGCTACCGCGCTCTGAGCCATCGAACCGATCCCGATTTCCCGAGGTTGTTCGAACAGGTCCGGCTGGTCCAGCGCGCGAGCGCCAGCCAGCGCTTGATCTAAGGGCATCCGTTCCGAAAGGCCCTTCCTCTCGAAACAATCGCTCGCCCAAAGCTGCAGGCCCGCTTGTTCATTCATCGTCCGAAGCCGGTCGGTAAGTTCCACTACGTCCGGATCGTTCTGATGAGGATTGGTATGCGCGATCTGCACCGCATCTCCATCGGCCGTCGGTGTAATGCTGTAGTTTTCTGGATCGCCAAGTCGTGACCAGATCAGCGCCGTTCGCTGCGCAGCGGCGAGTTGTTCGGAATTGTCACGCTGCTCGGCAAAGTCGATTGGTGGATTTTCTTCGAAAGCCTGGATGGTCGATTGCGCGGCCTCGGCGATCGGCGCCTCGGCGGCGAGCACAAAGAGCATGGCCAAGTCGCGGAGCGACCACTGTCGGAAAGCCAGCGCGTTGCTGGCCCGAAGGGATTCTCGCCCGTCGGTGTCGTGGGACATGGCGAAGGCGATCATGTTCGGGTTGTAGCTACGATCATGTTGCCATCGCTTGAGGTCCCAATCCCAGAGCCGAGCTGAGCCGACCACGGGTAGGCCCCCAGGCGTGGTGGTCCTTGCGTCAAGCATTAAGCTGACGGTGATCCCCAGGGCGCCCGCGCTCTCATGGCCTTCCAAGCTCTCTCGCAGCACCTCATCCAACTCGCGGCCGCTCTCTCGCTGGCCGAGCGCCCAGGCCTCCAGCGCCATCAAGGCGCCCTTGACCGCGTCCGGCCCCCAGACTCCGCGGAACCAGGTGTAGACCTGCTGATCCCCCCAGAACGTCTGCTCGCCCCAGGGAAATTGCAGCACGAGCGGAAGGGGGTGGGCCGTCAGGTGGCCGCCGCGCGCGTGTAACTGGCGCCACGCCGTGATGGCGTGGTTGCAGATGTTAGCGACCAGGCGGCGCGCTTCATCCGGCGCAACCTGGAACAGCGAACGGAACGGTTCCTGTTGGGGCGATGGCGACGAAAAGAATGGCCCCTCGCGGGCGATCGACAGCTGGTGCCAGGCGAAAGTGTCGCTGCCATATCCGCCGAACGGATCGTTTTCCGCCAACTGTCTCGCCAGCGTCTCGTCCGGCAGTTCGTCCAGCAGCTGGGATCGGACGTAGTCGGAGAGTTCGACGGCCAGGGTGTCGGCCAGAACTCGCGAATAGCTGAGCACATCCTCAAACGCGGCGCTGGCGAGTCGATCTCGCGCCCGGACCCGGTCCAGATAGCTGCGCACCAAGTCGGGGTATGCCCTGGCCGCCCGGAGCAGCAGGACGCGCAGCCGTTTCTCCAGCCCGTCGAGGCTGCCGACAATTCCCGACCAGCGCCCCCAATCGAATGTCTGGAAGGATTCCCTATGCTGGCGGTCTTCAATGTCTTCGAGCCAGTCCTTGGCAAGCTGAAGAACGGCTTCCGAGCGCGGGTTAGCCAGATCGGCAAGCGCGTTCTGCCAGACCTCGAACACCGAGACGACATCCGGCGTCGCCGCCGGCCAGATGCGATCCTTGTGCGTGACAAGCCAGTCGATCAGCCGACCCCAGGCCTCGAAGTCCGACGGCCACGCGAGCTGGTCGGCCATGCGCAGGGTTAATTGTACGTCATCGGCGCCGGCCGCTTGCTCGACAATTCTGGGATTAGGCTTGGTCTTTTCCGCCTGGAACCACACTGCCAGGCTCGTCAGCCGCGGTTGATCGCCGTCAAAGCCGGCGGCGGTCATTTGCGCCGCCTGATCCTCAAAAGCGGGACTGCCAAAGGGGCCCAGTAACCACGCTCTGGTCCACTGACTACGCAGCCCCAGCTTTTCCAAGCGACCCAGATGGTCGGCCCAGGTCGGCGGCTCAAGGAAATAGACTTGAGCCAAGAGCTCAATCACCCGGCCCAGCACGGGCGGTTCGCCGACTGCGCTGAGAACCTCCGGCCAAGCCTCGCCCCGATCGATGAGCAAGTGCAGGAAGGCCCACTCGAAATAGATGTCGTGGGAAAACGCCACGGTGTGACCGGACCGGACTTCGCGGATTATGCCGTCGGCGCGGAGCGCCGCGATCGGCGTGCTGGCGAGCGCCCTGACCGACATGCGGCGTCCGAGGGTCCGCGCGCCATCCCAGGCCAGGGCGAGGAGCGCTTTCTGACGATCGCCCGCTTGGTCATCCGGTGCGTTGTAACCGCCTCCTCGCCACCAGGCCTCGATCAGATCGTTCTCCGTCGCGATTGCGCCGACGTTGGGCAGGCGCGCCAGGACAGACAGAAAAAACGGTCGCCGCGTGAGTTCGCGCAGGCGTGCAGATCCGAACAAGAGGGCGCGGAGCTGGGGCCGCGCGTTGGCCAAGACGGCCGCCTCGGCGTCGTCGAGCGCCTTCACCTCGATGACTGCGGCGCCGCCGGCCAGCCAGCGAGGCGAGAGCCAGGTTCTCAGGGGCTCCAAGCCATTGTCGCGCACGGACGCGACCACCCGCCAATCTTCCAGGCCCGGGGTCTCGGCGAGCAGGTTCAAGATATCGTTGACGATGGATCTTTGCTCGACCTCGATCCGGTCCAGGCCATCAATGAACAGGGTTGGTGTTCCCGCCGCGCCCACCTCGGTCAGCAGGTCGCTCAAACGGCTCGTTTGCAAGTGCAGCGCAGCCGCGTAGCCCGTCCAGCCTCTACCTTGCAGTCGATCGGTCTTCAGGAAAATCACCGGCCCGGTCTCGAGCGCGGCCTCGGCCAGGCCGCGAAGGACGACCGATTTTCCGGCGCCTGGAAGGCCGCTGATCTGGACGAAGCGCTTTGCGCCGAGCGCCTGTTCGATCCTGGCCGACAGGCGCTCGCGAGGAAGGTGAAGGCCCTCCACCCGATGATCGATCTCCGCCAGAGCCAGACGAGCTTCGTCAGCCAGCTTGGCCAGATCCGCTTGGAATGGTCCTGCCGCCTCGAACCGAAATTGACCCCGCAGACGGGCCAGCAACAGGGGGCGGGTGAATTGGCCCGCCCGCCCGGCGCTGTCCTGCGCGATCTGGGTCAGCCGAACAAACAGATCCTCCGACCGCGCCGCGTCGGCGGGCGCGAGGTAGGTGCGCAGTAGGCTGACCGCGTGGGCCTCGTCGGTCGCCCCTTCGTGCAACACGTCGAAGATGATCAGTTGGAAACTGGCGAACAGCCGGTGCAGATCAGGCGGCGTCGCGAGGGGATCGAGCGCCGTCAGCGCGGCGTGGAAGGCGTCACGCGTCCGACGATGCTGGTCGTTCGCGACGCCGGGCGCGAATCTGGCTTCAAAATCCGCGGCATTAGGACTGACGCGCGCCCATTCGCAGACCGTCTGCGTGGCCCGCTTTGAGGCTTCGGCGATCGAGCCGGTCACGGCGCCGGCGCGATCGATCCCAACGCGGAAGTCAGCCTGCCCTAAGGTCGCCCAGGCCTTCGCCACCACGTCGCGGAAATCGATATTGCTTTCGGCGGCGCTGATCGTCAGCGCCCGCTTCGCTTGCAGGGCGAGGCGCGCGGACGAGCCATCCGGAAGCGCGGCCGTCACGATCAGATCGTCCATCGGCTGCCCAAAAGCAGCGCGTTGGAGATCGACGGCGATGACCTCATCGCCGCGCAGGCCCGGGGCGCCGGACCGGCCTACAAGCGCAGTCAGATAAATCGCGGTGACGCGATCCTCGAACGTAAAGCCGGCGCCGCCGGTCAGTTCGGGACTCGTTCCGGCTGCTTGGTTGCCCATGTTCAATGACTTCAAGATGTTCTGTGATTGTTCTATCAAGAGTCGCTAGTTGCGTCGATCACGCCACCGACCAGAGACGATCAGGGGGCATCGAAGCGTCGTTCACTGATCGCGCTAGAGGAGCGGCGCGCCCTTCGTGAGGAGATCCGACATGATGTCTTCACGCGGTCGCGTCGGTTGCGCAGCCACATCGACGAGCGCACGCGCAACCCGCCGCGCCAGACTGCGCGCGCGCACGCGCTCGGGCGTCGACACCTTCTGAAGGCCGCCGCGGCCGTGGACATAGGCGCTACGCAGTTCAAACAGATCCTTGTAGGCTCGGGCGGCCTGAGCGTCGTTCAGCAGGCCCGCCATGCGCGCCATGACACGTTTGGTGGGCCCGAACTTGAGGTGCGGATCGCCCCTCGGCTTTGCGCGATAATCGGCTTCCAGGCTCAGCGCCGCCTCGATCGCGGTCATGTGGGCCATGATCTCGTCCATCCCGTCGGCGAGGAACGCACGCACGAGGAAATGGACGACCGGGGTTTCGTAAACGCTCGCCGTGGCGGCATGCAGGAATTCCCGCCAAGCGCTTTCGTCGAATTGCGCGAGGTCCGTCGCCGCATCGTCCAGCGGGAGCGTGGTTGGCCGTTCCAGTTCGATTTCCTCGCCATGGTCATCGACGATCCAGGGCTCGAGGCTGAGGCTGTCAGGGCTGGGCGGAAGATTGGGCCGTTCGAACAGATCGTCGCTGATGGTATAGATCCACGGCACCTGAAAGCCGCGCCAGTCGACCTCCAGCATCGTCGACCACTCCTCCCACGGCGCAAGCAGCAAGAAGGCGAGCGCGGACTCCACGGCGGCCGGGAAGCGGCCCAGGTGCGGCTCGATCTCTCCGAAGTCTCGCCTCATGTCCATGAAGAGCGCCGGCGCCGCCCGCGCCTCCGGCGGCTGATCGAGCTGGAGCTCCTCCTCGACCACCAGCCAATGGAATTGCGCGAGGCGTTTGGCGTCGAGCGGCGTGTTCGGGAAGGTGCGCGCTAGGCGCGGCGCATCAAACAGACTGGCCAGCTCATCGGCGTCGAATTGGGCGACGCGGGAACGGCCGAATGCCAGCAGCGCCAGGTCGTCGGCGAGATCGAGCGGACACAGATGCCGCCGCACGGCTATCTTCCGCCCGAAGGCTGCGTCGAGCGCGGTGGCGGCGGTGGCGGGATCAAGGGCTAGACCGGCCTGTTTGGCCGGGAGCTGGCACGGCAGCCCCAGTGATCGCAGCGCCGTGCTCAGGGCGAATTTCGGACTGCCCGCGCCGTAGAGACGGTCGCAGAGCGCGCTCAGCGCAACGAAAGCCGGCGCCTTCAGAAGGTTGTCGGGGCCGGGGCGCGGAATCCGCCAGACCTTCTCCACGGCGGCGATGAGTTCGCTGTCCGCCATGGTCAGCCTTGTCCAGGCCGAGCCTGCGGCGCCCACGAACGCTCCGCGCGCTCGCGGGCGAGCCGCGCCTCAAGGCTCGGATGTTTCCGCTCTATACTTTCGTTGTAGATGTAGCTGGCGTCAGTCCAGAACTCGGCGATCGCCTCGACAAAACCCGCGATCCGATCCGCTGGCACGTCCATCGCCGCTACCGTTAGCTTAGGTGGCTCGGATGGCCCGAACTCGTCCAGCATCGGCGCGTATGCCGGCCACCAGTCCGGGCAGCGTCGGGCCAGCTCTGCGCCTGAAGCGCCGTCGCCGTGACGGCAGGCATTGCCCAGGTGGTGCAGGGTGTCCAGTTCGCCAAAGCTCGGGAAGTCTTCGATCGGAATACCGCGCAGCTCGCGGAAGAGGTCGCACAGGCCCGGCCAGTTCGCCTTGGCGACCTTCGTGCCGTAACCCTCACCGGGGCGAAGTTCCTCTCCGCAAGCGCTGAGATAGGCCCGAAGCTGGCGCTCCCAGATCGACTGCGCCGATAAGCTGAACGCCTTCTTGGTCTGTGACAGCATGTCCTCCATGTCGGACTGTTCGAAGGCGTCGCCGGGGTCCTCGCTGCGCCCGAGCGCGGCGATGCGGCCTTCGAGCGTGCGGATCGCCGGCCGAATGACATCATCCAAGAACAAGCGGATGGTCAGATCATGCTGGGCCGCTGCAACATCGGCATGGCAGTTCTTCCAGCGAAAGGGCGTCACCGGACGGCTCCCGCCGCGACAGCCTCGGCGATGTAGCCCCGGTAGGCGAAGTTGATGAGATCCCGCACCAGTTCGAGCAAGCCAGCGGTCGGCCAGCCCTCGAAGGGGTCGCCATGGGCCAGGCTATTGCGCCGCTCGGCCAGCGTTGGATGGGTTGTGCCCGTCAGCTGGCCGATGGCGGTTCCGCCGCATCTTACGACCATTGGGATATCGGCGTCGGTCAGGCCGTCGGCGTCCACCATGTGCTTTAGCAGGGCGCTGAAGCTCGGCTTCGTCTTGTAGGCGCCGCCGTAGCGGTCGGTCATGGCCAACTCCAAGGCGACAAGCGCAGCCAGCTCGCCGGCCTTGATCAGCCCGGCATCGAACCACCCCAGAAGATAGAGCGCCTGCGCCCGGGCGAATTTGCCCGTGACGATGGTGGGGATGACGGGGTGAATCCCGAGGCTATCGACAAAGGCGCGCCATTGATCAGGATGGTCGAACTGCAGGAAGCCGCCGGCTCGCCCATTGCACGGCCAGGCCAGCACGACGGGCTCGGCGCGGACCGGCAGGATAACGTCCTCCAAAATCATGGCTGATCCATCTCCCACTTCGCGGCTACTCCCGCCAGCGCGCCCGACGTGTTAGCCGGTGATCGATCGCGCGACGTGCGCTAGTTGTAAACGAAGAAGCACAACGGGGGTCGAGTCGGCCCAGCACCAAGGGACCGATGGCCAACGCCGCGAAGAAACAGCCGATCATTATGATCTCCTCGACCGTCTATGGGATCGAGGAGCTGCTTGAGCGCATGCATGCGGTGCTGACGCGATTTGGTTACGACGTCTGGTGTTCGCACATGGGCACCGTGCCGACGATTTCCACGCTCAGCGCGTTCGAGAACTGCGTCAAGGCGGTGGAAGACTGCGACCTATTCCTGGGGCTGATCACGCCGCTCTATGGTTCTGGCGTCGCCAAGGGCGACATCTCGATCACCCACCAGGAACTGCTGAAGGCGATCGAGCTCAACAAGCCGCGCTGGCTCTTGGCGCACGATCACGTTGTCTTCGCCCGTATGCTGCTGCGCCAACTCGGCCATGACACGCAGGAAAAGCGCGAAGACCTGACCCTTGAACCGAGCCAGGTTATCGACGACCTGCGGGTCATCGATATGTATGAGGCGGCGACACGCAACGAGGTTCGCTTCCGCGACCGGAAGGGCAATTGGGTGCAGAAGTTCGTCAGCGACGAGGATGCCCTGCGTTACGCCACCGCCCAGTTCTACCGCTTTCAGGAAGTCGAGCGCCTCCTCGAAGAGCAGCTCTCCGACCCCAAGGCGGTGATGCGCCGCGTTGAGGACGACAAGGCCGCCCGCGCGGGCGGCAAGGGAGATCCGGCATGATCTCCGCCGACATTCGTAAGCAGATCAGAGGAGGCGAGAACGCCGGCATGGCGTTCTTGCCTGACCCGTCCGACGTGGACGCGATCGCCGCGGTGGTCTGCAGCTTTCTCAACACTCGAGGCGGCGTCGTCTTTGTCGGGGTGTCCCCGGAAGGCGGCATCGTCGGTGTCGGGCCGGATTCCGAAGGCGTGCGCCGTCATCTTGAAACCGAGCTGCAGAGACGCATCGCCCCAAACGCGCTCTTCACGCTGAGCGTCGACACCGAAGAAGGCCTGCCGATCGTCTCGATCGAAGCGCCCGAGGGGCGCGATGTTCCCTATGTCACCGACGGTCGCGTTTACGTGCGCCGCGGCAAGCGCACTGCTCCGGTCGAGCCGGAGGATTTGCGCCAGATGATCCAGGGGCGGGCGGTCCAAGCCGATCGCTGGGAGCGTCGGCCCTCCCTCGGCCTCACGCTCGAAGATCTCGATCAGGGCGAAGTCGAGGTGACGATTAGCGAAGCGCGCGACCTGGGGCGTCTCGAATTGCGCGAGCATGGTGATGTCCACGACGCTTTGAGAGACCTGAGCCTCGTTGTGTCTGGTGGCTACACGGACGCCTGCGACGTGCTGTTCGGAAAGCGGCCATCAGCCCGACATCCCCAATGCCGTGTGCGGTTCATCCAATTCGAAACCGACAAGACAGGCTCGGCCTATCTTGAGGATCGATGGATCGAGGGTCCGCTCGTCCACATCTTCAATGTGCTGATCGAACACATCGGCGCGCACGTTCGGGTGCAGGCCTATTTCCCGCCTGGCGCCCATACGCGGCAGGACCGGTTCAACTATTCGATCGAGGCGCTGCGTGAAGGGATCGTCAATGCGCTCGCCCATCGCGACTATGCCGGCTTCTCCGGTGGGCTGTCCGTTTCGGTCTATCCAGATCGGATCGAAATCTGGAATTCAGGCCGACTGCCACACGGGATTAAGGTTGGCGATCTCAAGCGCCCACATCCGTCGATCCCGACCAATCCCGACATCGCCCATGTCCTCTACCTTCGCCGGTTGATGGAGCGCGTCGGACGAGGGACGCAGAAGATCATCGCCGCCTGCGAGGAACTCGGGGCGCGGCCGCCGAAATGGCAGGACAGCGCGTCCGGCGTCACGCTCACCCTCTATTCCGCCGGCGCCGCGGAAGGCGCCCGGCTCAGCCCACGCCAGGCGATGGTGCTCGAGCGGCTGCGGCCGGGTGACACCCTGAAGCTTTGGGACTATGTCCACGAGCAGCAGGTGTCGGAGCGTCAGGCGCGCCGGGACCTTGCCGAGCTGGAAGAGCAGGGTTTCCTTTCGCGATCCGGGCAGGCGCGCGCGACGGTTTATCAGCGAACCGAGCGCACGGTCTGAGTATCCGGCCAAATCCGGCCAGAGATTTCGGGCGGCGCACGGGAGAGTGTCGGGGCTAAGGTCTGGTAATGCACTGATTTCTATAGCCTTATCTCAGATGCCCATTCGGACCGTCAAGACTATCCGGCCAAATCCGGCCAAATCCGGCCACAAAATACAGAGCCGCACCGGGCTTCCCGGCTCCGCTAGGACCTTGGCGGCATGTGGCTGGCGTCGAGCCGGCGATGGATCAGCGACACGATCGTCAGCAAATCCTCGGCATCCTCCTTGGTCATCGGCCAGTGGACGCGCGCCTCATGCGCGGTCGGATTGCGGAACATGCCGAAGGCGCCCTTCACGAGATTGGCGAAGCCGCTCTGTTCACTCTTCTCGCTCACGGTCGACCGCGCGTTGATCGCCAGCATCGGCGGATCGCCGCCGAACGCCCGATCCACTAGCGTCCCACCATCGTCGGTCAATCCCGTCTTCGTGCGGATCTTGTCGGCGACGCTCTTCACCGCCTCCTGGACGGCGTGGAAGTAGTTGTCCGCCAGCAACTCGGCCCGACAGAAAGCCAACACGTCAGGATGAACCCCGCGCCCTTCGAGATCAGCCCGAAGGTCCCGCGCGCGCCGCTGCGCTTCCGGCAGGGTGGTCGCCTTCTCGGCGCTAGCGACGGCGCCAGACTCGTCGACGACCAGCCCGGCGAACGCCAACGCCTGGTTCAAGGCCGCCCGCATTGGCTCGAAGCGATGGGGCTCACGGCTGTAGCGGGCCGGACTCATGGCCAGGCGGATGAACTGCAGGATGTGGGTGCGATTGCGCTTGCTGTTCTGGCTCTCGGCGAAGGCGTTGTAGATGCGGTGACGCTTCGTCATCTCCCCCGGATCGACCATCTTCGCGGACGCGATCAGGAACACGATCTCCGGACCGGTGAGACCGTGATCGGTGTGGCCCAACGCGCCAGCAATGGCTTCCAAATGATCTTGGGCGAATAGCGTCATCACACGGTTCTAGCGTTGGTGGCGTCAGCAATGAAGCGCTCGGCAGATTGGTAGCCGTCGCATGTGCGATCCGCGCCCGCCTACTGCGCCATCAGGGCTCGCGGGCACGCCAGTTAACGCGCCGGGCGGGACCTCTTGGAAGACCGCGCCGCCGTCGCCATGACCTCCTTGATCGGCCCGCCTTTTTTCACTGTCTTAGATTTGGGTGGCGGTGAAGCGGCGGGCTGCGCGGGCGTCGGCGCAGTCCTCACCGATTTCGCGTCCACCTCCGGGGCCGCCAGCCGGCGCTCAAGGCGCACGCACATCTTGGTCATCTCGACGAGGACCGCCGCATCCGTCTCGGAAACGCTCGGCGGCTTAGTCGCCCCGTGGCCCGCCAGCGGCTCGCGATTACGCCGCTGATAGGTCTCTAGAATGTAGTCGAGGATCGGTCCGGGCAGCTCTGATCGCTTCCGATACCCGCCGAACATGCCGCCTAGCGTCTCGTTCTCGACGTTCGGGTTGTCGAATACCAGCTTGGCCAAGGTCTCAAAGATGCTGGCGCTCGAATGCAGCACTGCGGCGTAGTCCTTATCCACGAACGCCGTCTCCATCCGGGCTGTCAGCAGCCGGATGTTGGGGTGCTCGGCATCGTCCGCTTCTTCCTCGATCTCCGTATCCGAAAGCAGCCGTATCGAAATGTCGTCATCGAAGCCCTTCGTCTCGAAGCGGACCGACACATTGTCCGCCGCGAGGATGTCGTTGACCGCGCTGAAGTCGAGCATGTCCTCCTGCAGCATATCGCCCAAGATCTCGATCAACTCCGGTGACGAGGGCCGGCGCATGGCAAGCTCCGTTTCGGCCATGTGCCAGCCGAACTCCTCGCTCATGTACATCCCCATGTCATCTGGCTCGAGCCGATAAATCGGCAGACCCTGCACGGTACGGGCGATGTTGACGTAGTGGTTGCGGTTGATCAGCCCGACATTGGCGTCGCGGCTGTTGCAGCGCTTACGGATCAAGCGCGTCAGCTTCAGCCGGGCGTCATTGGAAATGACCTCGGACTCAAGCTTCTTCCGCGCGCTCTTCTTCAATCCCATGAACTGCACAGGCCGGCCGCCAATCTATTGCAAAGGGCATCCGTCTTATCCGCAGAGGCGGCGGAAGACCAGAAAGGCGAAGGGGAAGGCCTTCCCCTGACGGCCAGCCCTTCGGTCTGGCCGTACCCCTTCTAGCGGGGACACCCCGCAACGCCCCGAGAGCAAGAGCAAGGCCGGTCTAGCCGTGACGGGTTGAGGCGCCACGAGAGAGTCTCGCGGCCGGCCCGCCCTCGGAGACCCAGCGATGGCCCATTCCACCCTCAGTCGTTCCGCCGCCAGCCGGCCGGGCGGCGATCGAAACTCCCTCTATCAGGAGATCACTGACAAGATCATCGCCGAGCTGGAAGGCGGGCGCGTTCCCTGGGTCCAGCCCTGGGCAGCCGCCAAGGCACCGCTCGACATGCCCCACAACGCCGCCAGCCGGCATCGCTATTCGGGCATCAACATCGTCATCCTGTGGGACGCCGTCATCACCCACGGCTTCACCACCAACGCCTTCCTGACCTTCCGCCAGGCGCTCGGCCTCGGCGGCAATGTGAAGAAGGGCGAGCATGGGACGACGGTCGTCTACGCCCATCGCTTCACGCCCGACCAGGAACGCCGGCGCGCCGAGGCGGAGGGCCGCAAGGCCGGCTCGATCCCCTTCCTCAAGCGCTTCACGGTGTTCTCGACCGACCAGTGCGACGGCCTGCCGGGTGACGTCGCCCTCCCGCCGCCGCCAATCCCCGAGGGCTTGATCCAGCCCGAGGCCGAGGCGCTGATCGCGGCCACGGGTGCTGACTTCCGTATCGGCGGAAATCAGGCGTTCTACGCCCCGGGTCTCGACTACGTGCAGGTCCCCCGCCCGGACGCCTACTTTGATCCGATCAACTGGCACCGGACGGCCTGTCATGAGCTCGGCCACTGGAGTGGTCACCGCTCGCGTCTGGACCGCGATCAGACCGGCGCGTTCGGTTCGACGGGATACGGAAAGGAAGAATTGATCGCCGAAATGGCGGGCGCATTCGTCTGCGCCTCGCTTGGCATTACCCCTACGGTCCGGCACGCCGACTACCTCGGCTCTTGGCTGGCGATCATCCGGGAGGACAATCGCGCCATTGTTCGGGCCGCCAGCGCAGCGTCCAAGGCGGCCGACTTCCTCCTGACCTTCCGGGGCGACCGGGCTGACGCCAACGCCGACGACATCGACACCGCGACGGAACGGAGGGCGGCATGATCCTGCTCATCCCCGAAATCCACGCGCGGCTGCTCGCCAACGGCCGGACGCCCCACGTGGACCACACTCCCGTGGTCAAGCTGTTCAACCCGGTGGGCGACGCGACCTGGCTCGCCAGCGAGCTGGACGAGGACCGCGACACCCTGTTCGGCCTGGCCGATCTGGGCTTTGGTTGTCCGGAGCTCGGCAGCTTCAGCCTGTCCGAGATCGCCTCGGTCCGCCTGCCCTTCGGCCTTGGGATCGAACGGGACATCCTGTTCGAAGGCCAATTCCCGTTGTCGGTCTACGCGGAGGCAGCGCGGCTCGCCGGCTCCATCGTCCTCACCGAGCGGCTGCTTCGGCAAGCCGCCCAGCGGCGGGAGGCGTTGTGACGCGCTTCCGGCAGGGGGCCTTGACCTGAGCCCGGGCGGCGGCGGCCAGAAAGAGTGAGAGAGGGGCCAGGGGCTTCGCGACGGGTTGGAGGTTCGGAGAGAGTCTCCCAGCCGCCCGTCGTGGAGAACCGACATGACGAAAGCTGCCCCAAAACTCGTGCTCAGTCCGTCGCGGGACATCCCGTTCGACAAGATCGTGCTGTCCCAGGCCAACGTCCGCAAGGTCAAGGCCGGCGTCTCGATCCCGGAGCTGGCCGAGGACATCGCGCGCCGCACCCTGTTGCAGGGCCTGAACGTGCGACCCATGCTGGACGGCGAGGGACAGGAGACCGGCCTGTTCGAAGCGCCGGCCGGCGGGCGTCGCTACCGCGCGCTGGAGCTGCTGGTGAAGCAGAAGCGCTTCGCCAAGGACGGACCCGTGCCTTGCATCGTCAAGGCGGCCAATGATTCGATCTCGGCCGAGGAGGACTCGCTCGCCGAGAACACCCACCGCGAGGCCCTCCATCCCCTCGACGAGTTTCGCGCTATGCACCTGCTGGTCAAACAGGGCGGCGCCATCGAGGAGATCGCCGTCCGCTTTCGCACCACCGCCACCGTAGTCAAGCAGCGGCTGCGTCTCGCCTCGGTCTCCCCGAAGCTGCACGAGATCTATGCCGAGGAGGGAATGTCGCTCGACCAACTCATCGCGTTCAGTGTGAGCGACGACCATGAGCGGCAGGAGCGTGTGTGGGAGATGCTGGCTCACAGCTTCAACCATTCGCCGGCCTTCATCCGCCAGCGCCTGACCGAGAACACGGTGCGGGCATCGGACCGGCGCGCGCTGTTCATCGGCGTCGACGCCTATGTCGAGGCCGGGGGCGGGGTGTTGCGCGACCTGTTCGAGCCGGACGACGGCGGCTGGCTGCAGGACGCCGCACTACTGGACAAGCTGACCAGCGAGAAGCTCCACCTCGAGGGCGAGCGCATTGGCGCCGAGGGTTGGAAGTGGGTCGCCGTCGCGACCGACCTTCCATACGGCTACCTCGACGCGCTGCGCGAGATCGACGGCGCCGAGGCGCCTCTCACCGAGGCCGAACAGGCGCAGGTCGACGCCCTGAAGGCGGAGGCCGAGGCGCTGCAGGCGCAATATGAAAGCTCCGATGAGCTTCCCGAGGCGGTCGACGCCAGGCTCACCGCCATCGACGAAGAACTGGACGCGATCATGGAGCGCCCGATCGTATTCGATCCCGAGGAGGTGGCGCGGGCCGGCGCTTTCGTCAGCCTGGAACCCGACGGCACGCTTTATATAGAGCGGGGTTGGGTGCGACCGGAAGACGAGCCCGAGGAGGAACCGGAGGCGGAACGCGTCGAGGGCGCGGACGGCGAGACCGGCGCCGCGTTCGTCGGTCCGCGCCAGCCGGAATCCCAGGTCCAGCGGGGGGTGACCGAAATCGGTCGCGGCGCCCCGGCGGCCGAGCCGGATGAGGAAGACGAAGACGCCCTTCGTCCGCTTCCCGATCGGCTGGTGTCAGAGCTAACAGCCCAGCGCACCCTCGCGCTGCAGGACGCCTTCGCCCAGACCCCCTCCGTCGCCTTCGCCGCAGTGCTGCATGCCCTGGCGCTGTCAGTCTTCTACCACATGCGGACGGAGACCTGCCTTGGCTTGTCGTTGAATGCGGTGAGCTTCGGCTTCCAGGCGCCGGGGATGAAGGACAGCGCCTCGGCGCGGTCGATCGCCGAACGCAACGCCGGCTGGAAGGCGCGCCTGCCGAACTCCGACAAGGACCTCTGGGAGGCGCTCCAGGAGCTCGACGGGAACGAACAAGCAGCCCTGTTCGCCCATTGCGCGGCCTATTGCGTCAACGCGCTCTGGGAGGCCGCGCCCAAGTACGACAACGGGCGCATCTCGGCGCACGGCGTCGCGCGGCGGATCGAGCACAGCCACGTCCTGGCGCGCGCGGTCGGGCTCGACATGGTGGCCGCAGGCTGGTCGCCGACCGTCGATAACTACCTGGGGCGCGTCACCAAGCCCCGGATCCTGCAGGCCGTGACCGAGGCCAAGGACGCCCAGACCGCCGGCCTGATCGACCACCTCAAGAAGGCCGACATGGCCCGCGAGGCGGAGCGGCTCCTGGCCGAGGCCGCCTGGCTCCCCGAGCCGCTGCGCACCCCGGTTATCGAGGCGGACGACCCGGTCATCGTGGACCCGGCAGGAACCGAGGGCGCCGAAGCGTTGCCGGCCTTCCTCGGCGGTGACGACGAAGCGCAGGCCGAAGAGCCGGCCGACGAAGAGGCGAAGACCTCGGCTTACGGCATCGCCGCCGAGTAGGCGCGCCAACATGGGCGGGGCGGCTTCGGCCGTCCCGCCTCCATTCCCGTACCGACAACGAGCCCGGCCGGCGCGCCGGGCTTTCGCATTCTCAGGAGATGGACAATGTCCAACGAAACCACCGCCCCGCCTGTTCCGATCCCGCCACTGACCGCCGCGCCCTTCGCCCCAGCAGCCGGGTTTCCCGCCACCGCCCAAGCCCTGCTCGGCGCCGCCCGCATCCTCCTTCCGGACCTCGAACGGGGCCGAACGATCGATACCCGCCTGCTGCGCACAGCGATGGAGACCGCCTTCGGCGCCTCCGACGCCGGGGGCGCCTGGGACTGGAAGTCCGCCTACGACGCCTGCGAGGCGGCGCAGGTGCAGTTTCTCCGCAAATACGGATCGGCGATGGTCCGTAGAGCCACATCTCCGCAAAATCGACTGTCAATGATCGAGGCGGTCGCCGCCCTCCTGCCCACCCATACGCGCCGATCGGAGAGCGGCCAGGCGCTCCAGCAGTTCTCGACCCCCGCGGGCCTGGCCTTCGTCGCTGTCTGCGCCGCCAGGGTCCGCCCGGGCGAGTTGGTGATGGAGCCCTCGGCCGGCACGGGGCTGCTCGCCGTCCAGGCCGAGACGGCGGGCGGGCGCCTGGCGCTCAACGAGCTGGCCGAGGTCCGCGCCGAACTGCTCGCTCGCCTGTTCCACGACGTCGGCGTCACGCGCTACGACGCAGCCCAGATCCACGACCATCTGGATCCGGCCATCCTCCCCGACGTGGTGGTGATGAACCCGCCGTTCTCGGCCGTCGCCCACGTCGACCGGGCGATGAAGGACGCCGCCCTTCGCCACATCAGCTCAGCCCTCGCGCGGCTGCGCCCTGGCGGCCGGCTGGTCGCGATCACCGGCGCGGGCTGCTCGCCCTATGCACCGGCCTGGGCCGAGGCCTTCGCCAAGCTGCAAGAGCGCGGGCGCGTCGTCTTCTCCGCCGCGATCGACGGCAAGGTCTACGCGAAGCACGGCACGACCATCCCGACCCGGCTGACGGTCATCGATCGCACCCCGGCCGATGATCCGACGTCCTTTCCGACCTCCCCGGGGACCGCCGCCGACACCGCCACCCTGCTCAGCTGGGTGCTGGATCAGGTCCCGCCACGCGGACCGGCGCCGCCGTCCGTGGGCGCCGCACTCGCGCTCCCCGCCTTTCGCGGCGGACCGACCAGGGCCGCGGCCCGGCCCGTGGCCCAAGCCAGGCCGATCTCCGCGCCGCCCGCCGATGATGGGGTAGAGCTGGCCTATGAAGTAGTTGACTGGACCCCGGCCCAGGGCGAGCGGTTGACCGACGCGATCTATGAGCCCTTCCAGCTCCAATCGATCCGCATCCCGGGCGCCCAGCCACATCCCACGCCCCTGGTCCAGTCGGCGGCGATGGCCTCGGTGGCGCCCCCCAAACCGTCCTACCGGCCGCGTCTCCCAGCTCGCCTGATCACGGGCGGCGTCCTCTCAGAAGCCCAGCTCGAATCGATCATCTACGCGGGCGAGGCCCACGCCGGCTTCCTGTCCGGCGCCTGGACGCTGGACGCCACGTATGACGTCCTGACCGCGGCGGCCGAGGACGCGCAGGGCGCCGTTCGCTTTCGTCGCGGCTGGTTCTTGGGCGACGGCACGGGCGCGGGCAAGGGCCGTGAGGTCGCCGGCATCATCCTCGACAATTGGCTCCAGGGCCGGCGCCGGGCGGTATGGGTCTCGCTCTCGGACAAGCTTCTGGAAGACGCCCAGCGCGATTGGACCGCGCTGGGCCAGGAGCGCCTGCTGGTCACTCCGCTGGCCCGCTTTCGCCAGGGCGCGGCGATCAAGCTCAGCGAGGGGGTGCTGTTCACCACCTACGCCACGCTGCGGTCGCAGGAGCGCGGCGAGAAGGCCAGCCGCGTCCAGCAGATCGTCGAATTCCTTGGCCCCGACTTCGACGGCGTCATCGTGTTCGACGAGGCGCACGCGATGGCCAACGCCGTCGGCGGCAAAGGTGAGCGCGGCGACACCCAGGCCTCGCAGCAGGGCCGCGCTGGCCTTCGGCTGCAGCATGCCCTGCCCAACGCGCGTGTCGTCTATGTGTCGGCCACCGGCGCGACCATGGTCCAGAACCTCGCCTACGCCGAGCGGCTTGGCCTATGGAGCGGCGAGGACTTCCCCTTCGCCACGCGATCCGAGTTCGTCGCCGCGATCGAGGATGGCGGCGTCGCGGCGATGGAGGTGGTGGCGCGCGATATGAAGGCGCTTGGCCTCTATGCGTCGCGGTCGCTGTCGTTCGACGGCGTGGAATATGAGGTGCTCGAGCACCAGCTAACGGCCGAGCAGACCCGCATCTATGACGCCTACGCCGGGGCCTTCCAGGTCATCCACAATAACCTCACCGCGGCCCTGCAGGCCGCCAACGTCACTGGCGATAGCGGCACGCTGAACGCCCAGGCCAAGTCGGCGGCCCGATCGGCCTTCGAGGGGGCCAAGCAGCGCTTCTTCAGCCACCTGATCACCGCGATGCAGACGCCCACGCTGATCGCCAGCATGGAACGCGACCTGGCGGCTGGGCACAGCCCCGTCATCCAGTTGGTCTCGACGGGCGAGGCCTTGCAGGAACGCCGCCTCTCGGAGATCCCGACCGACGAGTGGGACGACGTCTCGGTGGACATCACGCCGCGCGAGTACGTTCTGGACTACCTCGCCCACAGCTTCCCTGTGCAGCTCTACGAGCCCTTCACCGATGGCGAAGGCAATCTCCATTCACGGCCGGTCTATCGCGATGGCCAGCCGGTCGAATGCCGTGACGCGCTCGAACGGCGCCAGCGGATGATCGAACATCTGGCGGCCTTGCCGCCCGTGCCAGGCGCACTCGACCAGATCGTCCACCACTTCGGACCCGAGCTGATCGCCGAGGTGACCGGCCGCTCGCGCCGAATCGTTCCGCGGCGCAGCGCCGATGGGTCTGTTCGCTTCTGCGTCGAGAACCGTCTCGCGTCGGCCAATCTCACCGAGGCCCAGGCCTTCATGGATGGCGTCAAGCTCGCCTTGATCTTCTCGGCGGCGGGTGGCACCGGCCGGTCCTACCACTCCGACCTCGATTGCCGGAACCAGCGGCGGCGTATCCACTACCTGCATGAGGCCGGCTTCAGGGCCGACGCCGCCGTCCAGGGATTCGGCCGCACCAATCGGACCAACCAGGCGCTGACGCCGGTCTACCGGCTGGTGACCACCGACGTGAAGGCCCAGAAGCGCTTCATCTCGACCATCGCGCGGCGGCTGGATTCGCTCGGTGCGATTACGCGCGGCCAGCGCCAGACCGGCGGCCAGAACATGTTCCGGCCTGAGGACAATCTGGAATCCCACTACGGCTACGACGCGCTGCGCCAGCTCTACCGGCTTCTGTACGCCGGCAAGATCGCGGGCTGTCCGCTGCTCGCGTTCGAGCAAGCGACCGGCCTGTCGCTGACCGACCAGGCCGGCGGCGGGCTCAGGGACGAGCTGCCGCCGATCACCACCTTCCTCAACCGGATGCTGGCGCTGACCATCGACCTGCAGAACGTGCTGTTCTCCGCCTTCGAGGACCTGCTGCTGCGACGGATCGAAGGGGCGATGGCCTCGGGGACCTATGAGGTCGGGCTGGAGACGCTCAGGGCCGAGAGCTTCATCGTCACCGATCGCCGCACCATCTACGTCCATCCGGGCACGGGCGCCGAGACCGCGCTGTTGACCATCGCGCGCAAGGACCGCAACCAGCCGGTCCAACTGGTCGAGGCGCTGGATCGTGCCAGACGGCGGGACGCGCGGCTGTTGATCAACGCCGCGTCCGGCCATGCGGCCGTGCAGATTCCTTCGCGCAGCGTGATGCTCGACGACGGCGGCGTGGAGCGGCGCATCCGGCTGATCCGCCCGATGAGCGATCCCACCATGCCGCTCGAGGCGATGGCGCAAACCCGTTGGGAGGACGTCGACGAGACGGGATTCGCCGAGGCCTGGGAAGCGGAGCTGGCGACGATCCCGCAATTCGAGACCAGCGTGATGCACGTGGTCTGCGGGCTGTTGCTGCCGATCTGGAAGCGGCTGCCCGACCATTCCACGCGGGTCTATCGGCTGCAGACCGACACCGGCGAGCGGATCGTCGGCCGCCGGGTTTCGCCGGCCTGGGTGGCGGCGACGCTCGACGTGGACAAGCCGACGCTCAGCCCTGACCAGGCCTGGCCGATGCTATTGTCGGGCGCGGTCGCGCTGCAGATCGCCGAAGGCCAGACCTTGGCGCGGGCCAAGGCCATGAGCGTGGACCGCATCGAGCTGACCGGGTTCAGCGACCTGGCAGTGGAGCGCCTGAAGGCGTTCGGCTTGATCTCCGAGATCGTCTCGTGGAAGCTCCGGCTATTCGTGCCGACGGGGGTCGCCGGCGCGGGCGTGCTCGCACGGCTGATGGAGCGTTACCCGCTCCAGCGGGTGGTCGAGCGTCACGCGGCCAAGGCCGCCTGAAGGAGCGACCCCATGGAAAAGCCCGCGACCGAGCTTGCGCGCCGTCTCGCCGAGCAGGCCGAGACGGTGTGCCGCCACTACCTGTCGAAAGGACGCCGCGAAGGTCGCTACTGGCTGGTGGGCGACACCGCCAACACCCCCGGCGCCAGCCTCTATGTGCGGCTGTCCAACTCCCCCGACGGGCGCGGCGCGGCCGGTAAATGGACCGACGCCGCCACCGGCGAGCATGGCGACCTGCTCGACGTCATCGCCATCACCCGCGCCACGCGCTCGATGCGCGAGACCCTGGACGAGGCCCGCCGCTTCCTCAGCCTGCCGCCCGAACCGCCTCCGCCGGAAGATTGGGGCCGCCGGCGCGAACCTAAGGCGCCCAGGGGCACGCCGGAGGCAGCGCGCAGGTTGTTCGCCGCCTCGCGGCCGATCACCAGCAGCGTCGTAGAGGCGTATCTCCGTAAACGCGCTCTTGCGGATTTGCGCCAATACGACGCCCTGCGCTTCCATCCGCATTGTTACTATCGCCCGTCCGAGGACGACGGCCCTGAGACCAAGCCGGCCTGGCCGGCGATGATCGCCGCCGTTACCGACCTTACTGGCGCGGTCACCGGCGTTCATCGCACCTGGCTGGATGCGGGGACGATCGACAAGGCGCCCGTCGCCTATCCCAGGCGCGCCATGGGTCATCTGCTGGGCCATGGCGTTCGGTTTGGCCCGGCGGGCCCTGTCGTGTCAGCCGGTGAAGGCCTCGAGACCATGCTGTCGCTGCGGCGCGCCATGCCGACCATGCCGGCGATCGCGGGCCTGTCCTCGGCCCACCTCGCAGCCCTCCTGTTCCCAGGCGTGCTGCGCCGGCTCTATGTCGCGCGCGATAACGACCCGGCCGGGGACGCGGCCGTGGCGCTCCTGACCGAGCGGGCGAGCGCGGCGGGCATCGAGTTGATCGCGCTCTCGCCGATGCTAGACGACTTCAACGCGGACCTGCGCAAGCTTGGGCTGCATCGCCTGATCGCCCATCTGAGGCCTCAGCTTGCACCCGGCGACGTTGGCCTTTTGGCGTCGCTACTGCCGGCCCTATCAGCCTGATACGCGACGGGCGCTAGAGGTCCCGTTCGACGCCGGTCGCGATATGGTCTTGGCCATCGACGTTGATCGTCGTGATGTTCTCCTCCTGCGGAATTCCCCACACGTCTTTCAGGCGCCTCAACAGATCGCCCATCGCTTCCGCTGGAGACCGTGGCAGCAGCACGACCGTCAGATCGCTCTCACCCTTTCCGGCACGATGTAGCAGATCCGCCAGTTCCCTTTCGAACTCGTCCTTGTCCATGTGCTTCGTCGTCTCCGGGTGCTGTTCGGGTCGTGAGGGCTTCTATCCGCCGATCTACTGACGCGCCATGGCGCGCACGCCATCGACCTGCGCGCGCTGAACGGCCGGCGAGCCCCAGTTCCGCGCGCATCGAGCCGGAAGGTGGGACGTTTCGCGGGCGGCGGGTCGGCGCGCGTGCGTCCGTGGCCAGGGGCCAGCTTCCGGGAGAGACCGCGTCCACGGCCTTCTTTAGAGGGCGACAGAACGGCAGGCGGCCCAGGCCCGCAATGGCGGGCGGCGGATACTTTTCGCCGCGGCCGAAGCCGGCCGCTTTGCATCGCGAAGCAAAATAGCCGCCGGCCGCCATCCTCCGCTCACGCTTCGGCCCTTAAGCCCGCCCCGTCGCGCTGCGCGCGCCAGGGCCCGGGCGGGTGCGGTCCCGGTCCGCCCGCCGCCTTTCGTCGCCGCGAAGGCCGCGAGAGGCGCGGCCGCACCGAAAGGGCTCTCCCATGACCACCGACCACGCTCTCACCGACGCCGAACCCGACCACGAGGAATCCCCCACCGCCTATCTGATGCAGGAGATGGCCCTATACGGCTACCGGCCCTTCTCCGACGAGCCCGATGGGCGGCCGCTGCCAGACGGCCGCGTGGCGGCCGGCGCGATCGCCGACATCTTCGACGCCATGGTCTCCACCCTGACCGACACCCGCCTCGAGCCGGACCTCGAAAACCTGCTCTGGTCGATCGTCAATGTCTTCCATCGGGCCGCCGAGCGGGTCGAAGGTGAGTTGGACAGCAACGAGCAGGCCCAAAAGCGCCTCCAGCGCGAACAGGACGGATCGGAGGTGAGGTCGGTCGAACTGGAGCGGACCCTGGCCGAGGGAACCTCCATGGTCGAACGGCGCGACGCGATGGAGTTCTTCCGCGACACCGCCGCCGACCAATTCGTGCTGCAAGCCGGCAAGACCTGGACGCCGCGCAGCGGATCGAAGGTCAATCGCAAGGCCCTGACCTCGGCCGTCGTCGCCAGCCGGGACTTCATCAACGCCCGCCGCTGGGCCGACAACCAGGTCCTGGTCCCGCCCGGCGACCGGATCGCCTTCTCTGGCGGCAAGACCTTCAACGACCACATCCTGATCTGGCAGGTGTTGGACGCCACCCTCGCCAAATACCCCAAGATGGTCCTCCTGCACGGTGGGGCAGATGTCGGCGCCGAGGCCATCGCGGCCGCCTGGGCCACCGATCGCAAGGTTGCGCAGGTTCCATTCGCGCCGGACTTCAAACGCCACACCACCGCATCGGCGCCGTTCAAGCGCAACGACACTGTGCTCGCCCAAATGCCGAAGGGCGCGATCATCTTCCCGGGCGGCGGCATCCAGGACAATTTCCATGACAAGGCCAAGGCGATGGGCATTCATCGCTGGGACTTCCGGGGTCGAGGCGGCGCATGAGCGCCGCCTTCCTTCCGTCGCCTATTACATCTCTGCCGAGGGGGACCGGAAATGCCCAGGGCGGACTTTCGACGTTGCCGGGTCTAGGTGGCGGCGACACTACTCTCTAGGAGGCGGCAGGAGGCGGCGACGGGCCATCCGTGGCGTCACGCTCGGGCTACGGGCGATGAGCTGTTTCAGCGACATCCCCTCAAACAGCGATCTAGCAAATTTGTGAGTTTCAAACTCCGAATTTGCAAGCTGCCCAAGTCTCACTAACGACGCCCGTCTAAGAAAAATGCAATAAAATCAACGATGCCTAGGGCGCTTAGCGACGCGCAATCTTGTCTGGAAGCCGCTTGGCCTGCGGCAACGCCACGCGATAGGGTTGAAGGCGTTCCAAGGAGGGTGCTCAGATGGTCGTCAAATTTGCCCGCAGCGGTCGCATTGCCGCACTGCTTGCAGCAATCAGCTTCTCACTTGGCGCCACGCAACCAACGGCGGCTAAGACTCCTCTCACCAACGTGACGATCTGCCAATATGGCGACCTGCTGATCTATCTTCCGCTCTACATCGCCCAGGATCAGAAGTATTTCGAGCGACAAGGGCTGAAGGTGCGGTTCATCAACGGGGGTGGCGACGACAAGACCTTCGCCGCCCTTGCCGCCGGGTCAGCCCAATTTGGTGTGTCGGACCCGACATTCACAGCGATAGCGCGGGAGCATGGGCAAAAGGCCGTCGTCATCGGCACGGTCGTCGCCGGCGCGACCTATTGGGGCGTTACCTGGAACAATGCGATCAAGCCGACCAGGTCGGCGGCGGGCCTCAGGAATCTGCGCATCGCGACCTATGAGGCCCCCTCAACCAACTACGCGCTCATGGCCAAGACGCTCAAGGAGCACAAGGCGGAGGTGGGTAACGCCTCGATCGTCCAAGGTTCATATGGCGGCGGTTTGTTCGCGATGCTGAAGGCCAATCGCGCCGATGTCGCGATGGAACTCGAGCCGGCGGTGTCGACGGCGGTCAAGCAAGGGGCCCATGTCGTCTACAGCTATCCGGAAGCCTATGGTCCTTACATGCTGACCGGCATCTACGAGATGGAAGGCTATCGGGACGCCAACCGAGGAACCAGCCAAGCCGTCGTGACGGCGCTCGAAATGGCCATGCGATTCGCCCACGCTAATCCGGCCGGAGCGATTGAGGTTGCGCGGAAGAAGTTCCCAGACGTCGATCCGCAGGTCATCCGAACAGCGGTGACTCGGATGATCAATGAATCGACCTTGCCTTCGCATGTCACCATGGACGCGCGCGGCTGGTCCAACGCGGTCAATGTCCGCGTCGCACTCGGTGACCTCAAGAACCGCTCGGCGGCCGACAGGACCCTTGACCCCTCGTTCGCCGCGACCGCTCAGGCCGTACGATAGGATCCGCAGATGTGTGGGATCGCCGGCGTGATTGGCCTGCCCGGGACAAAAGCCTGTCTCGGTAGCCTGCCTGCTCTTTTGTCGCCCTTAGGTCACCGTGGCACGTTGCGGCCGTCCAGCCGATCCTATGCCAACGCCGCCCTCGGCTGCGTCAGGCTGCCTATCGTGGACAGCCAGGGCGGCACCCAACCCATGGAGACGGCGCGTTTGGCGGTCGTCTTCAATGGCGAGATCTACAACCATGCGGCCCTGCGCGAGGAGCTTGAAGCTAAGGGGGTACGCTTCGTGTCCCGCAGCGATACGGAGGTGCTCCTCCACGGGTTTGCGCAATGGGGTGAGGCGTTGCTCGACCGGCTTGAGGGAATGTACGCGTTCGTTTTGATCGATCGAGTGTCTGGGGACTTTCTGGCCGCTCGGGATCCCTTCGGCATCAAGCCCCTCTACTATGTGTCGACCGACGAGGCTTGGTACTTCTGCTCCGAAATCCATCCACTGTTGGCGCTCGGCCTTGGGGAGGTGGCGCTGACGCCTCCTGGGGGGCATGTCTTGAATGGCGTCGTGTCCGGTCGGCAGCGCTACGAGGAGATCTCGCCCGCGCCGATGGGGATGGCCGACGCCGTCCGGCAGTTTAAAGCGGAACTGGCCGCGAGCGTAGAAAGCCACCTGCCGCCAGATGATCTTCCGGTCGCCGTCTTTTGCAGCGGCGGGATCGATAGCAGCGCCATTCTCTTCGAGGCGGTGGAAGCGTGCAAACGTCGCGGCTGGGACCCCAAAACGAAACTTGTCACTTATTCCGTGGGGACCGCCTCTGGTGAGGACCCTCAATTTGCGGCCCGCCTGACCGAAGAGCTCGATGTCCCCTTCGTCTTCGAGCAGATCTCGATCGACAGCATGATCGAATACATCCCCTTTGCCGTCCGCGTAATGGAGTCATTCGAACCGAACCACATTCGCGCAGGCACCACCTCCCTGGCGCTGGCCCGACGGGTGGCTCAGGATGGCTTCAGGGTCGCCTTGCTGGGAGAGGGCGCGGATGAATTGCTAGGCGGTTATGAGGAGTTCCCCGATGCGGCGAGAAGGGGCGCTATGGGGGAGGTCGAGGATCTGCTTCGGGTCTTCAGCCGCCAACTGCACCGCACCCAGTTGCGTCGCGTCGACCGCACGAGCATGGCGTTTGCTCTGGAGGCGCGCGTACCGTTCCTCAGCCGTCGACTAACCCGCCTGATCAATCGCATCCCGACCGAATGCAAGGTCTATCGGCGCGATGATGGGGAGGTCATCGGCAAGTACGTGCTTCGGGAGGCTTATCGCGGCCTCCTGCCGGACTACATCGTCGATCGCCGGAAGGTCCCTATGGGCGAGGGAGCAGGCGTCGGTGACAACCGACCAGCGGGGCCATTTCACGCGCATAGCGAAACCGCCGTTTGTGAGGAGATGTTCGCCCACCTCGTCGGAACTTATCCGCAGTTCAAGCTCCAGACCAAGGAGGAGGCGCTCTACTTCTCCTTGTTCCTTGAGCGATTTGGAGCGCTTCCACTGGCGGCGGATCGCCCTCGAACAAACGCTTTAAAGACCACATGACCGGGCGCCCCGTCGAAAACGCGGTAGAATTGCGAGGGGTCGCGAAGCGGTTTGACGCGGCCGCGGCGCCGCTTTTCTGCGACCTGTCCTTGAGCATCAGGAGCGGCGATTCGGTCGCCATCGTTGGGCCGAGCGGGTGCGGCAAGTCCACGCTCCTCAACATGATCGCCCTGCTGGAAGGCGCCGATGCGGGGGATGTCGTCCACCATGGCCGCCCGAAATCGACGCGAGACGTGGGGACTTTGTCGCTGGCCTATATCTTTCAGCGTGACGCCCTGCTCCCCTGGGCGACAGTCCTCGAGAACGTGCTGATCGGAGCGCGGTGCCGACATAGGGACGTTCCAGAGGCCCTGACCCGCGCGCGGGCGTTTCTCACCCGGGTTGGCCTCGACGGGGTGGAAGGTCGCTACCCGAGCAGTCTGTCGGGAGGCCAGAGGCAACTGGTCGCACTGGCGCAGAATCTGTTGCTCGAACCCGACCTCCTGCTGTTGGACGAGCCGTTCGCCCATCTGGACTTTCCGTCCAAGCTACTGCTTGAGGCCGAGTTGCTCAGAACGGTGCGCCTGGCTCGCGCTACCCAAGCCCGTCCAATGACCATGATCATCGTGACCCACGACATCGCTGAAGCCGTCGTCGTCGCCGACAGGGTCGTGGCGATCGGCGGGTATCCCGACGCGCCCACCGGCGTCATCAAGGACATCCAGATCGACGTGGCCGAGGCGGAACGTGACCCCGTCGCGATGCGCGAAGGTACGGCGTTGCCGTTCTATTTCCAAGAGACCTGGGACGCGATTAAATCTTTCCGGCCCGAGCCTGGCAGGGCGCCGTCATGAACCTCGGCTGGCGCTCCACATTGTCTCGCGCCGCCGTCTGGCTACCGCTGCTCGTCGGCCTCCTAGCCTGGCAGTATGTCGGCTCGACATCCTCTTCGACCGCCTTTTTCTTCTCGACCCCAACCCAGGTGTTGTCGACGGCGGGCTCGATGCTTTCTGCAGACTGGGCGCTACTGACCGACGCGGTAGCGAACGGGGTTGCGCCAGTCGCGCCCAATGACGGGCTCTTGTGGAATAGCGGCGTAACCGGCTTCGAGGCGATCTCCGGCTTCATCATCGGAAACCTAGTGGGGACTGCGATCGGCATAGGGCTCTGGTACACCCGCTCAGTCGCCCGGGTTGCGCGTCCGTACCTGGTCGCCCTGGGCGCTCTTCCGGTCTTCGCAATCGCGCCCATGACGATCCTGTGGTTTGGGATCGGCATTGGCGCAAAGGTGGATCTCGCAATTCTGTCGACGGTCTTCCTTGCCGCGTCCCAGGCCTTCAAGGGCGCCGAACAGGTCGATCCCTTATTGCTGCGTCGCTTTATGGTGTTTGGCGCCAGTCGGAGCGCCATCTTCCACCGCCTCCTGCTGCCATCGGCGCTCGTCTGGATCATCGCATCCTTGCGTCTAACCATCGGCGCCGCGCTCTTGGGGGCTTTCGTCGGTGAGTTCATCGCCTCAGAACAGGGGATTGGCCGCATCATCATCCGCGCGAGCGGACTCTACGACACGCCACGCGTGCTGGTTGGCGTTTTCGCAATGATCGCCATCGCTCTGGCGCTGGATGGCCTTGTCGGGCTTGTTGAGCGAAGGCTGTTCGGCTGGCGCGTGGTCGGTGGGGGCGGAACATGAGCAAGGGGGGCGGAACTTACGAGGTTGGGATCGTCAGTTGGCCGCCGCTTTGGCAATACTGGCCCGCCTACCTGGCCCTAGCGCGAACCGAGAAGCGGTTTTCAGCGGATGGTCTGTCGTTCCGCTTCCTCCCCACTGTAGGACAAACGACCGACGAGAAGCTGCGGGCCGATTTCTTCGCCCGGATCCATGCCGAGCCTTCGAAGCCGTTTCTGGCGCTCTGCGAACCACGCGAGACCTTGGCGCCGCTTCATCCCTCGGGCCCGGCCGATGACTCGGGCGTGCTCGGCCGACGAACGATCATCCAACGGCTCCCCCTCATCTGGCGGCAACCCCATTGGGTCCTCTCGAATGGGCAAACTCCCGCCGCTGCCGGCGCTCTGACGCCGGAGGGCCCGGGCAAGCTTTGGAGATACCCCCAGGCCACGACCAGCGGCGACTTTGTCGCCCATGCGATTGGACGGCTCGTCATGTTCGAGAGCTTCGATGGCGTCTTATGCGACCTGACCGAGGACCTCGTCACCGAACGGGACCTTGTTCGCCGCGGCCTCGGCCCCGCTGACATGGTTGTCACGTTCACACCCTGGCACCTGATTCTTCGTCAAGACCGCGGGCCCCGCGCAGCTGAGGATGATTGGGCGACGGAACATCGGTTGGACGCGACCATGCTGCCTGGGCCATCGCGTGACGTCACCGCCTTGCAGGTCCCAGACCAGGGAAACGATTTGTTCGTTCGCTACCTCGCGGCCCAGATCAAGAGCGTGATCGCGGAGTTGGGCGCGACCCAAGGGGAGGCCCAACTTATCGAGGCCTTTTTCGCCGACGAAACCAATTTCGAGACTGTGCAGGCCTTTCTCAAGCGGAGCGGGCACAGCCCGGTCTGGCTGGACCGCGCATTCCTCAGTCCGGCCTTGGCCGAATATGTCCGGCTCGGCTGTTACTTCCCTTACCGAACGATCGATTCCGCCATCTCGGCCGAGATCCAAAAACGCATGGGGGATATTTTCGACAGCGTCCGTGGGCAGGCCCTAGGCGAAATCAAAAGCGCCATGGCGAACTTCCTTGGCGGAGCGCCAGAATGGCAGGCGCTTTCGTTCCAGGAAAGACTGCACGTCATGCAGACTCTTCCCCGTTTGAAAACCGCGACTATGGGCGCCGAATCTCTTCCGATCTGGAACATTCTCACCCATCCCGGCGCATGGGAGAGCCGCGATTTCCCAGGGCTTCTGACGGATCTTCAGGTCAAGACGGATGACGGCTCGCCCAGCTTTCAGCTTCAATGGCTCGCCGCGACGATGCCTCAGGAGTGTTCTTACGGGGTTGGGACCGACCATTATCGACGGCGAGACCAGTGCATAGACAACGTCGAGGGAGTCGTCCGGGGCGCTGATCCTGCCACCGACCCATACTGCGCCGCATGCGCAATCGGAGGGGTTGCTCTCTCGACTCTGAGACCTGCGGCCGAAGAACTCGTGCGGGGTCCAAAAGGTCTCGCGGTCGACGTCAGATACCGGCACGCGACCCCCTCGCGGCGCACCCGTTGCCCGATCTCCTACCAAGACATCAAAGGGCTGATCCGGTTGTTTCTAGATGAGAAACGGGATGTTCCGACCGATTTGGAATATCCGGTTGAGGTCGTCCTATACAATGACTACGCCCCCTCGGATGAGGACGTGGTCGTGTTCGGTATTTGGTGGCGGGGCGACACGACCGGGAGACACAAGACCAACACTACGGGCCGGCGAATGGTGGTTTGGAGCCGAACCCAAACGAGTTCGGGCCGACCTGTGGCCTGGGTCGGACGCTGGCACCAGCGCGATGTTGGGCTCGTCGAGGTCCAAGCGACCGAGGGGGACACGGCGCCGCCGGAAGTGGTCAACGCCACCGACGGCGGCGCCCTCGTTGCTCAGGCCCGAAAGGACTTCCGCAGTGGCGGATTCACGTTCGGCTACACAGCGAGATTTGGACTCTAGAGTTCGGCATTCGTGGGAAGTTCGATGTTGCTCGTACTCGCACAAGATGACGGTCGTCTCAGCAATCACCCTGAGACCGGACCACGCTTCCGGTTGGTCGACGACCTGCCTCACCGCGACATGACTCGTTTTCTCTCCGTCGCCAACGCTATGACCGCGCCGTTTGTCCTATTTTGGCATGTCTCCGCGGCGCCAGCCTTAGCCATGCTCGGGTCGCTCCAACGCACGGGGGGATGGCCAGCGCTGTTGAAGGGCGTCGTGCTGTATCGGGCGGCCCACTTCGCGGGGCTCGGCACCTCGATAGCGGCCCAAGCCGCACTCCGGGAACATGGACTGGAGGCCAGCCCCGTCCATATCTTCAAGCCGGTTCTGAGTGATCCGCCGAACCAGAGCGCCATTGATCTTGTCGTTTCGTTCGCAAACGCCGCTGATCGGTGGGTCGCTGGCGACGTGCCTTTCTGGCGCCTCGATCCGGATGGGCCGCGCTACGTTCGAATAGCGGCGTTGCTGCTCGGAAGTCTCGCAGCCGGGACCCCATACCTTGAGGCCAAGCTACTGAAGCAGCTTCGTTGGTCCACGCTCCATGCGGAGCTTGAGAAAGACGGGGTTGATTGCCCCCTCGAACCGAGCCCGGGATCGATTCACAACGTCGTAACCGATATCCGCCGCAGCCACCCCGTTACGACGCTTCCATGCCCGGCCTGTGGACCATTGTACGCGATGCGGCATGGCCAACTAGACCAACAGCTAGAGGGGCAAGATCAAACAACATCAACGGCCCTGCTTGCCTCAATCGCCGCACGCACCCGACGCCTAGTGGAAAACCAGTGTGCGATATCTCGAAGCGGGACGACAGAGTTGGAAGAGTCCCTATCATCCTTGGGTGTGGGCGATCTTCACGAGCCCATCATGGGTCTGGTGACGGAGCTGTTCTCCGCGCAATGCGGCATGGTCGCCCGTGCGGGCCTAGCCGAGCGGTCGCTCGACCAGATTGAAAGCGCGCTCAAGGGTCACGGAGCGGATTTGGGCGATGTCACCAAGGCGCTCAACAGTCTGCTGCAGTGCGGCGCTCAAGAAGGGATCAAGGTGTAGACATGCCCGCCTTGCCGAGAATTCTGATCATCGATGATTTGTTAGGAGCCGAACCCCCGCTGCCGTACCGGGTCAATTTCTGCGCAGCGCTCGCCCTGCGAGACACCAGCACGCCCTTGGATCCAAACCGGCAGTATCTGGCGGAGGTAACGTTCCATTCCGGCCAGCGCGTCCACAATGGCTGGACGGACAATGACCCCGAGGGCGCGCTAGAAGCCACCCGATCCGGCTGGCCATTTGCAGACGGGGGACGCTGGGCGCTCGTGTGCCTGGACCTCAATTTCAACGTGGGCCCGACGGGTGAGCTGGTGCCGAGCGCCTTTGGCCTTGAGCTCCTGGAGAAAATGCAGGCTGACCCACAGCTTTGTGGGGACCGTGATCCTGGTCCTGTCATTGTGATGTTGTCGGTTGATAAGCCCGATGACGTCGAAGAGTTGGCGTTCAAACGCCGGACGGCGCGGTCTGATCGACAGGACGTGCACTTCTTCGCGAAATGGAATGGCGATCGAGAAAACGAATATCGGTCCCCTTCTCACAAGTTCGCTGCGCTGCTGTTCGATAAGGGCTTGGTCGAGGACGGCGCGCTCAGATTCGCGACGAAAGATGGAGTGGTTTCTCCAATTGCCCGCGACGGCCCGTTGATCGTTGGATCTTCGTTGGCCCTGTTGCGCGCGATGAGGACAGCGCGCGCCAGCCTAGCGAACCCAAAGTTAAAGCACTTTCTGATCGTGGGCGAGCCAGGGGACGATGCCGACGTCATGGTGCAATATATCCATGACCACTGGACGGTGGCGCGCGCGTCTATCCATTCAGGGGCGCCCGTCGGCAAGGTCTCGCTTTTCGACCTCAAGGGCGGCGCAAAGCCAAAGCCGGGGACCCTGAGAATCGACCACATCGAGCGCCACGACGCAGCGGGTTGGAGCCGCTTGGTGGACATTTTGGACGGGAAAGACTCGCGTTTTGAAAAGGGACTTCATCAGGTCGTGGCGCTGACCTCCTCCGAAGCTGTCGCCGATCTGCAGTCAAATCCCGTTTGGCGGAATCTGACCCGCGGCTTTGTACGGGTCGTTTGGCCGCCTCTACGCGACCGTCCGGACGATATAGGACCGTTATTCCGGCGCCTTCTCGAGGCCGAAGACGGTGCGGAGAGAGCCGCGACTCGGATTGTAGAGGAGGACGCCATTCGCGCGCTCTGCGGACAACGCTGGCCAGACAATCTGCGCGAATTGGGACGGGTGGCGGCCATCGTTGCGGAAGACGCCCGACAGCGCACGACCGTCCGGGTCTCACACGTGGTTGCTGCAATCGAGACAGTCGAAGCGGATAGCCGCGTGCATAGGATCTCAAGCCTTGTAGACCTGTTGTCCGAAATGAAGGCATTTCGATTCAAAACGCATGAGCTTGAGGGCGCTTGGCCGAAGCTCGCTGGCGCCTTCACGGACCTGCTCACATCACTCTTCGAAAAAGCGGAGCTTGTGAACACGAAACGGGGAAAATTGAACGTCACCGCAGTCGGGCGTCTCATAGGCGGTCTGCCGCGTGACGGCGAGGGCGACGAGACGCATCGCTTCGTAAAGCGTATGCATAAGCACCTTCATTGGGACGGCCCCACCGTAGACAAATTCTTGAAGGAAGACCCTGTTGAATCCGAGGCGGCGGCTGCGCACGGCGACCAACAATGAATGCGGCGCTGAGACTTGATCGGGTCGGTATGGAGTGTGTTTCAATGCCGCATGACGGCGACGAGGAGGCACTACGAAGTTTGCTGCGTGCAAGGCTCCTCAATCGAGGAAGCCCTCCACCCTACAAATCCTGCTCTCCACACCGGGCAGATGGTCGGCACGTCCTAAGATCGATGGTTTGCTCAGTGTCGGGCGCCCGCGCGTCCTGCACTGGATTCCTGACCGCGCAGCAGCAGAAGATCCTGCACAACGAGGCCGGGAAGGACGCCGCCGCCTACCCGATGAGCGGCTTGGACGGGATGTTCTTCTCGGAGGCGCTCGGCGCGGCCAATCCAGAGGCCGACGACTACCTCCGCTTGATGGCGCGCTCTATCGCGATCCTGTGCGTCGGCCGCGGCGATCGCGTCATGACGCTCGCCGAACTGATTGACCGGGGACGAGAGATCCAGGTTCTGGACGAGACCTTCGCAAACGCCCGGATCGGGCTTCCGCTTGATAGCCTTCATCAGTGTCTAGGTCCCGATCCCAAGCATCCTTACGCGAAGATCACGCTGTGCCGAACCACGTTCCCAGTCGACGTTGGTGGGCGGGTCACCACGTTTTTCTTCGAAAAATTCTTGGTGGCTTACGCCTACTTGGATGACGCTGGTGTTCGACGATCAACCATTACGCCGATCCATTCGCATCCCCTCAACTTCGAAACAGCGTACTTCACGTCCTTCGGTCCCGGCGCGCGGGTGATCGAGCAGGAATTCTACCTCCGCACCGAGGCAGGGATCGCGCTGATCGGTGACAATGGCGTGCTTGATCCCCGTTTCTTCGAAGCGGAAGACCAGGGTCGGCAGCCTCTTATGCGGGTGGAGCCGGGACCGTTCAACGATATCGCGCCTTCCGTCCGAGCCATACGGCTTGAGCCGTTCAACACGGAGACGGCCCTTCGCGATCGTCCAGAACTATTGCTGGCGACAGATGGTCTTTTCCGGCCCCACCAAGTCACTGTGATCGATGACCCAAGCGTAGCCACAGAATATTTTGCCTTGGACAATTACTTCGGCCCAGCCGGCCGGGTGCTCATGTACGGTCAAGACGGCGCGAGTTTGTGGAGCCATGAGGATTGGGATCGACGGGACATCCCTAGTGGATAGGTCGGCTCATCACTCGGATCTCCCTTGCTGCTCGGTGATGTCAACGCCACCGCGCTGAGCGCCCAGCCTGTCGCACCCCGGCCGGCGCGCGGATTAAGAACCGCCGTCAGAGATCTGGGTGATCGAGAGCACGGCGTTCACGGCATCGGAGTGGTATCCCAGGTTCGCGGCGGTCGCGGCCTCTCGGCGCGCCAGGCGGCGATTGTCTTCGGCTTTCGTTGGATCCAGCGCCATGAGACTTGCCGCCGCTTCCGCCCACAGGGCGTGCGCCTTGGCGCACTTGGGCGAGACATCCACAATATCGTTCGCCTCGCGGGCCGCGCTGGCGGCGTCCTTGCGTTCCAGAAAGCGGTAACCATGGGCCAAGGAGTCGTCTACAGAGGCCGGGCATCCGTAGTTGAGAACAGAGGGCAAGATTTGGGCGCCTGCCCAGCTGACGCCGCCCACAAAAACGGTAGCGGCGATTCCAATTAGCAGGTCACGCCCGAGGTGTTTGGCCACCTGGAGATGGGCGGGCCGGCGGTCGTCCGGCGCCGGCAAGACGTGAGTGGCCTCAGTTTGAATTGTCGTCGTCTTCGGTTGCGCGGGTTGATTTAGAGCTTCCACTTCTGCCTCCGTCGCTCGCTGCAAATTGACCCTTTGTTGTCCTAAAGGAGTCAAACACGCGGCAAGCCAACGGGACACTCGCTATCTCAAGCGGTGATTGCGGCGCTTTCAGTGAGGGGCGCAGGCGCAACTATATGAAATATAGCAACTTATCGTGAGGTCCGCGCCGGGCAGGCAGCCCAGCGTCTCGCAGACGTGTCTGCGAAATATCGCCGTTTTGCAAGTTCGACCGATCTCTCAGCCACGGTCTGGGCATTTGCGGCGAACTGAGTCAACGCAGCACGCCCTGCACAGCCGCAGGTCTTTTTAGCTGTCATCATAAAGCGCGCAGGCCACCTGAACGCAGGCTGAACGGACTACGGTCTGTTGGCCCAGTCGGGTGCCGGCCCACCTGTTCCAAATCGGTTGAGCGCTATGGCGGGAGCGTTGTCGAGCGCCTTCGCTGAGGCGGCCGCGCCAAGCCGAGCCTGTCTGAGGTCCGCAACCGGCTGGCCCACGGCTATCCCTTCGATGGTTTCCCCACCGGCGGTCTGCTGGAACTCATCCGCGACTTGATCGACTACGCCTACCGCAGCCGCTGACGGGCAGGCCAATCGCGCCTGGCTTGCAGGCGGCGGGATGATACAGCGGCGACGACCACGGGCGCAAAGACGCGCCTCCCGCATGGTCTGATTCAGGTTCAGTCGCTTGGCGGGTCTTGACCGCCTCCGATCGGCCGCTTCGAGACCAACCCCTCTTTATGTCGCCTTCTACGGTCCTCGGCCGCCTAGTGCCGTCAACCCCGCAAGGGGGTTCCCCTCTGCTGCGCTTCGGTGACGACGGCGTCCGGGCCCTTCGGACAGCGCCATCGGGGATGGTCCCCGAGCAACCGAAGGAGATACATCATGGCTACCATCGCGACCCTCACCGTCAAGCAAGACGGCAGCCTGGAAGGCACGCTCGCCACGCTCAACGTCACCGCGCCGATCGCGGTCCTCCCGAACACCCGCAAGACCAAGGACAGCGAGCCGGACTTCCGCATCATCAGCCGCAAGAACGGCTTCGAACTGGGCGCCGGCTGGAACCGGATCTCGAAGAACACCGGCGAGGAATACGTCTCCGTTTCGCTCTCCGCCCCCGAATTCGGGACCATCTACGGCAACGTGGCTCCGGCCCCCGGCGATGACCGCTCCAAGAAGGTCATCATCTGGAACTCCCCCAACTGATCGCCGCAGCCCTGGCTCCGCCCACCAGGCGGGGCCGGGCCCTCGCGCCCAGCCAAAGGAGCCCCGCCATGCCCCTCGATACTGCCCAGGACCACGCCTGGGATCTCGCCCAGACCCTGATGGTCTGCATCATCGTCCATCAGGTCGGCGACCAGACCTTCGCGGTCACTGAAAGCAGCGATTTCGACGGCGATGTCGAAACCGTCGTCCGCGAATACGATCCCTATGCGGCCTGACCGGGCCGACAACGCCGCCAGGGCGCCGCCAAAGCCGCAAACGGCTTTTCGGGGCCCGGCGGCGTCTGCTATAATGGTCGGACATTCTGCGCTGTGGTGGTGGTGGAGAGCGCGTCCGACGAAAGTCTCGTCATGGAGGACGCCATGATTATCGCCATCCTGCTCGCCATCGCAGCCCTCGTGTTTATGTGCTGGCTGCTGTTCACCCTCGCTATCTACGCCCTGCCCTTGTTCGTCGGCCTGTCCGCGGCCTTCTGGGCGCATTCCACCGGAGCCGGTCTCTTAGGCGCTGTGCTGATCGGCTTTGGGGCCGGCATCGGCACGCTCGTGCTCGGCCAACTCCTGTTCGCAACCGTGCGCACGCCCATCATCCGCCTGGCCATCGCCCTGCTGTTCGCGGTTCCGGCCGCCGTAGCCGGCTTCCACGCCGTTCACGGGATCGTCGGCATCGGCTCGAGCTCGCAGATCTGGCGCAATGTCCTCGGCTCGGTCGGTGCGGTCGTCGTCGGCGCCACGGCCTGGATGCGACTCGCCGGATCGCCCTTGGCGACAGGGGGACATTTCGGCGAGGCCGCCGATAGGTCCGACCAGACCATAGCGACACCGGGCTGACATTGATCTGAGATCGGGCCTCGGCCATGCCCGTCGGCTATGACTGCACGGCTGGCGTGATCCTGGTCTTGCCTTAATCGCCGCGCGCCAAAACGGCCTCTCTCTCGGCGGGTCTGACCGGCGGACGGCTGCGCCTCGATCGCCTGGCCGCAACGGCGGGGGCGACTTTCTTCCCCTGACCGGGCGCCTGGCGCGCCCGGTCATTCCTCGCGCGACAAGAAACTCGCCCCCGCCGTCCTTCGCTGACGCTGCGGGCTGACGCTGCGGCGTCGATCGCCACCGGAACCGGACCGCCATCGAGGCCGCGATGGACGCGGCGTCGTATGCGCAAGGAAGGATCAAACACCATGTCGAGCATCGGCCACTTCACCAAGACGGGCGAGGATTTCGAGGGCACGATCGTCACGCTTACCATCAACCGCGACGTTCGGTTCGTCAGCGAAAGGAGCCGCACCAACGAGAAATCTCCCTCCCATCGGGTCTTCGTCGGCGAAGGCGGCGGCGAGATCGGGGCAGCTTGGCCCCAGCGGACCAACGACGACCGCCCCTACCTCTCGGTAAAGCTCGACGATCCCAGCTTTACAGCGCCCGTGTCGGCGAGCCTGTTCGAGAACGAGGACGGCGGCTACAGCCTCTATTGGTCGCGTCCGCGGCGTCAGGGCGCCGGCGGCTGACCCGGGTGAGGCCGCGCGGCTCCAGCCGCGCGGCCTTCGCCGACGAGGGCGAGCCGGCCAAACCGGATCGCCACATCGTCGTATCGGCGTATCTCCGCACCTACGCCCTTACGGATCGGCAGAGACGTCCGGCTTGGCCAGGATGCTTTCGTCCAACAGGTCCGCGGGTCGAACCCGCAGCGCTTGCGAGATTTCCCAGAGCAACATGAGGGTGACGTTCTGTGCGCCGCGCTCAACCGCGCTGATATAGGCGCGATCCACGCCCATCCGCTCGGCGACGGCCTCCTGGCTCAAATCGGCGGCGTCCCGGTAACGACGCACGTTCGCACCCAAAAGCTTGCGGATATCCATCCATAGGATAGGAGGCAGCCGCGCACTATCGTGCTACGTATTATAATACGCGGCTTTTAGCGGGCGCTCATTTCAGAGAACATCCACTAGGCAGCTAAGCTATGCTGTAGATTAAAAAATCGGCGCCGCGTTGTCCGCGCCAATGGTCAAGGATGTCTGCAAGCCGTGACAAGCAATTCGGTCCAAAGTGGCGGCGCTCATGCTCAAGGCGGCCCGAAATAAGAGACCCTGACGAGGAGGATAAGCACGTGAGCATTCCGGATTTTGAGGACGCGCCGCCTCAGACGGAACGTGTCACCGACTATGACGAACGGCATTTCGTCACCTACCTGCGTATCCTCGAAGCCGCCAAGGAAGACGCGAGCTGGCAGGAGGTCACGGCCATCGTTTTCGGCCTCGATGTCGCCGCCGATCCCGGGCGCGCCAAGCGGGTCTATGACGGCCATCTCGCCCGGGCGCAGTGGATGTGCGAGGCGGGTTACCTCCAACTCAAGGGACCGTGACCGTATTAGCGGCGCTCACCGCCCCTATAGATTTCGCAAAAACCCTTTAAGCGTGCATTTCCCACAAGTGTGCGCCAGCTTCCCGCGCTTTGGTGGCTTCAGAAAGCAGCCTCGGCACGCAAGCTCATCCACCCGGCTTGAGAAATGAGGTGGGAAGTATCCCTATGCGTACTGTGAAGGATTGGCGGTCGCCGCACACGCCCGAGGATTTCGCCGGATTGGACTATTCCGATTTCGCTCAAGAGTTCCTTCGGCGCAATCCGGAATACTGCCGAGAATATTACGAGCTGGAACAGCGCATCGCCGCTGGCGGGCTCGACGGTGGGGCCGAGATGGAGAGCTTGGCTCAGCGCTGGGGGTTATCCTTTCCCGTGCGACCCAGACCTTGCCCCGGGTGAAGTTCCGGCGATCTGGGCGCCGAGCCTGGCGACCACAACGGTTGTCCTCGACGCCGCGCCCGATGGGTTTGAGGACGCGCGACCGCTGGACATCGACGCCCTCGAGCCGATCCTCGCTGATCGCCTTCTGGCCGATGGGCGCCACCTGGTGCTGGCGGACGACCAAGGGCGTCATCGCCTGTGGCTGCGCGACACGACCCCCGGCCGGCGGCTGGCGATCACGATCCCCGACGATGATCACTACGAGCTGCGCTCCGCGGCGGCTTCGCGCCTACGCCGCCGCCTTCGCGGCCTCCCGGCTGGAAGGCCGCCCCTCGGCTGCCGTCCGACGCCGTTCCAACGGCGCCGACTGATCCTGCTGCTCAACCTCGCCGAGGCCGCCCTCGCCGGCGCGGGGCCCCGAGACATGGCGATCCATCTCACCTATCCGCGCATGCCGCCGCTGAGCGCCGCGGCGTGGAAGGATTCCCCCGAACGCCAGCGGACCCGCCGCCTGGCCAAGGAGGCGACCGCCCTGGTGCAGGGCGGCTACCGCGCCCTCCTCGCGGGGCGCTGACGCCAGGGGGACATTTCCGCACACTGCCATTTGGTTCCTCCGGCGAGCCCTCCCGGCTTCGCCAGGGTGGCCTCCGACACATCCCGACCGGCCGTGCCCGGCCTCTCGGATCGCCGGAGAACCTCCATGCAGCAGGCCGCCGCCGCCACCACGCCACGCTTCCTGAAAACCCCCGACGCGGCCATCCATCTGGGGCTGTCCGCCCGGACGCTCGAAAAGCACCGCTGCTTCGGCACCGGGCCGATCTTCCGCAAGCTCGGCGGCCGGATCGTCTACGCCATCGACGACCTCGACGCCTGGGCCGCGCTGGGCGCCCGCAAATCCACGGTCGATCCGGGCGTCGGCGTGGTCCATCCCGCCAAGCGCCTACCCACCGCCGTCGTTCGTCGCTGAGCGCCGGCCATGTCGATCACCGGTCCATCGGTCCGCGCCCAGCTCGACCTCTTCCGGTCGATCCCTGGCGATATCGCGGCGCGCGACGCCCAGGACCTGATGGCCTGGCCCTTCTTCAGCCTCGCCAAGTCCAGGCGCATCCACCCGATCGACTTTCGCATGGGCGAGACCTGGATCCTGGTCGAGGCCACCGCCGAGCACGGTATGGCGACGATCTGGGACGCCGACGTGCTGATCTGGGCGGCAAGCCAGATCGTCGAGGCGCGCGACGCCGGCCGGCCGACCTCGCGCCTGATCGCGGCGACGCCGCATGAGATCCTCGCCTTCACCGAGCGCGGCACGGGCAAGGCGAGCTACGAGCGGCTGAAGGCCGCCCTAGACCGGCTCCAGTCGACCACCGTCGCCACCTCGATCCGCCAGCCGTCGCAGCGCCGCCGCCACCGCTTCTCCTGGATCAACGAGTGGAAGGAGCGTCTCGACGGCGCCGGCCGCCCCCTCGGCATCGAGATGATCGTGCCGGACTGGTTCTACGCCGGCGTCCTCGATCAGGCGCTCGTGCTGACCATCGACCGCGCCTATTTCTCGCTGACCGGCGGGCTGGAACGCTGGCTCTACCGGATCGTCCGCAAGCATGGCGGCCGCCAAGGCGGCGGCTGGAGCTTCGACGTCTCCCACCTTCACCTGAAATCCGGGGCGCTCTCGCCGCTCAAGCGCTTCGCCTTCGAGCTGCGGGGCATCGTCCATCGCCAACCGCTGCCCGGCTACGTCCTGGCGCTCGAGCGGGCCTACGGCCGCGAGCGGCTGAACTTCACCCCGATCCCTATCGACCCCTTCGAGGCGGCCATGCGCCGCGTCGGCTTCAAGGCTGTGGATAAATGACCCGCGCGTTCGGACGATCAGGAACCGCCGGACTCGGACGATCGGGAACCGAATGTTCGGACTATCAGGAACCGAGGCCCACCATAACGCTATGGAATTGCAAGCGGAATCCCACTGACTCTAACTATCCTAACAAAGAGTCCTTCGGACTCTTGCTAACGCGGCCGTCGCCTGTGGACGGGCGGCCATGATCGTCGCCGTCTGCAACCAGAAGGGCGGCGTCGGCAAGACGACGTTGGCCCTTCACTTGGCCGGCGAGTGGGCGCGCCAGGGCCAGCGGGTCACCCTGATCGACGCCGACCCTCAAGGCTCGGCCCTCGACTGGTCGGCGGCGCGAGCCGCGGACGGACGGCCAAGGCTGATCGGCGTCGTCGGGCTCGCGCGCGACACCCTGCATCGCGAGGCGCCCGAGCTGGCACGGGCCTGCGATCACGTCGTCATTGACGGACCGCCCCGTGTCGCCGCCCTGATGCGCTCGGCCTTGCTCGCCGCCGACCTTCTGCTGATCCCGGTGCAGCCGTCACCGCTCGACGGCTGGGCTTCGGCCGAGATGCTGTCGCTGTTGGCCGAGGCCCGCGTCTTCCGCCCGGACCTCGCCGCGCGGTTCGTCCTGAACCGTTGCGCCGCCCGCACGGTGATCGCGCGCGAGACCGGCGAGGCGATGGCCGACCATGATCCGCCGCTGCTGGCCACCCGCATCGGCCAGCGCGTCGTTTTCGCGGAGGCCATGCAGAGCGGCCGCCTGGCGGCGGAGATCGATTCGGGCAGCGGCGCGGCGCGCGAGATCGGCGCGCTTGCGGCCGAACTCGGCAGGCTCCAGCCATGACGGCGGGTGATCGCAAAGGGGCCTTCGTCGGCCGGCCTGGTGATGCGAACCGCTGGATCAAATCCAGCGATCGGCCCCGCAGCGAGGCGGCCAACAGCGCGCGGCTGACCATCGACGTGACGCCGGCCATGCGCCGGCGCCTCAAGCTCGTCGCCGTCCAGCGCGGCGAAACCGTCGCCGACATGCTGCGCGGGCTGCTCGCGCGCGAATTTCCCGAACCCGCAGGAGATCAGACATGAACGACAACGCACCTCCCGGTGCGCGTGGCGGAGCTGTGCCCACGCCACTACAGCGCCACGGGGTGACCCAGGTCGAGCTGACCTGGGTCGAAAAGAAGATCGAGCACTGGATACGGTTCGGTCGGATCGCCCACGATCAAGTGATCACGCGGCGGACGCGCGTCGTGAGCTTCCGTCCGAACGCGGTCTTCGCCTTCGTCCGGTGGGCGTCGAACGATTTCGGAACGGTCGTTTCGCGTATCGACGTGGTGCGGACGGTCGACGCCGGCCACGCCTACACCACGCTTCCGTTCGTGCGTCCCGGCGGTGAAATCCTGCTGCGGACCAACGGCTGGCCGAAGGTGCAGCAGATCCTTCGTGCGATCGACGCGGTCGAAGCGGCCGGGGTCGATCCTTGCGATGCGGCGCCCGACCATTGGCGCCACGTCCACAACCGCATCGCCGCCGGAGACCAGCCCCGAGACTATACAGCCGAGCGCCATCACGCCTGGCTCCAACGCCGGGAACTGCAGCCATGAGCCGCTTCGGATATGTGATCCTCACCTACATCATGGCGCTGTTCGTCGCCGTGTCGGCATGTTTCCGGTCGCCGATGGGCCTGGTCTGGAACACCACCGCCAGCACGCCCACCGGCTTCTACCGCGTCGTCAAAGACCGCGATCTGCGTGTCGGCGAGCTGGTCGCCGTGGCGCCGCCCGCGAAGCTGGCCAACTGGCTCGCCGTTCGCCACTTCCTACCGCTCCACGCCGTCCTGATGAAACAGGTGGCCGCGGTTGAAGGCGCCCAGGTCTGCCGCCATGGCCTGACCATCACCATCGACGGCCGCACCATCGTCCAGGCCCGTGAGCGCGACCGTTTCGGGCGTTCGCTGCCGGTCTGGACCGGCTGCCGCACCCTCGGTCGCGCCGATGTCTTTCTGATGAACGCCGCCGTGCCCGACAGCTTGGATGGCCGGTACTTCGGGCCGCTCCCGGTCAAATCCATCGTCGGTCGGGCGGTCCCGCTGTGGACACGCCCGGCGCCCATCCCCTCGCAACCCAGGAGACTCTCATGACCCAGATCGGCAGTTTCAATCGCACCGCCTCAGGCTATGAAGGCCGGCTGCGCACGCTCACCCTCGACATCGGCCTCTATCTCACGCCCGCTGTGAAGAGCGACGCGGACAAGGCGCCCGACTGGCGCATCCACAGCGACGATCCACTGCTGGGCCCGGAGGTCGGCGCGGGCTGGGATCATGTCGGCGACAAGGCAGGAAGCTACGTCTCGCTGGTCATCGATTGCCCGGGCCTGCCGCAAACCATCGAGGCCAACCTCTTTCTCCAAGCTGGCGGCAACGGTGTCCACCGGCTGATCTGGAGCCGTCCGCAAGGGCGGCGCGAGCGTGCCTGACATGGTCCCGCCGTCAAAGCAGCGCGGCGCTCGCCGGCTGGCGATGACGATGGCGCTCGGCGCTCTCGCCCTCCCGACCGCCGCGTTCGCACAGCCTGCCGGCCCGACGCTCAATCCTCACCTCGTCGAGACCCAGATCCACGACTTCGTGGCGGAGGCGGCACGGCGCTTCGACATCCCGGTGACCTGGATTTGGGCGGTGATCCGTGTGGAAAGCCGGGGCGATCCGCACGCGATCTCTCCTGCCGGGGCGATGGGGCTGATGCAGATCATGCCCGCCACCTGGGCGAGCGAACGCGCGCGGTTTGGGCTAGGCGGCGATCCCTTCGACCGGCACGACAACATCCTCGCTGGCGTCGCCTTTCTGCGGGATATGCGCGACCGCTATGGCACGGACGGGATGCTCGCGGCCTACAACGCCGGTCCGGGGCGCTACGAAGACTACCGGTTTCGAGGAAGGCTGCTACCGCCCGAGACCATCGCCTACGTCGCCCAGCTCGCCCCGGCCATCGGTGGCGACGCGCTTGGTGGCCAAGCTGCGGCCGATCCGCTGGCCTGGACCCGCGCATCCCTGTTCTCAGCCCACGCCAGCGATACGCCTGTGTCTCCACCCACGCGCACCACCGATGCTGCCGGGGCGCCGCCGATCGACGGTCAGGCCAACGGCGGCGCCCGCACCCCGGTTGCCGACATTGAGCCGCCAAGCACGGGGTTGTTCATTTCCCCTTCCGGCCAACGGACACCGTGACGGCGTCCGCTCGACGGCCTGACGGGCGGTCGGCGACCCCGGCGTTGCAAGGCGGGTGTCCATCCGGAGAGGGCTTTGTCTGCTCAGTCGACCCCAGTATCCGGCGCGCAATGGGCCGCCTCAAGGACGACGGGGCCCCACCATTTTTTCCGGCGATCGAGCCCCAGCTGATCACCCGCCATCATCGCGCGGCGCCGGAAAAAATCGTGACCCCCATCGCCGCTGGCGCGGTTGCTCCGCAATCCTTGACCCGACCCATTCCACACCGGGCGGCGACGTCACCTTTTCATTCAACAGGAGGCGACGATGGCGCTTTACGACCACATTCAGGAACTGCGGGCCGAGCTGACGATGAGCTGCAGCATGGAAGAGATGCGGCAGATCACCAGGGAGCTGGAAGCGGCGATGGCGGAACACGCCAGGCTCGATGCGGCGATGAGCGAAGAGCTGGCGACCGCTTCATAGCGGCGCTGGACCACTGCGGGAGCGGCGTCGTCACGGTGTCGCTCCCGCTGCTTTGCGGCCGACACATCGACCACCGGCTTTGGCATCGCTTTTCTCCCTTTCCGGCCCGGCTGTTTGGTCGGGGCTGGATGGTGGGTTTTTGGGGGTGGGGACGGGAAATCATCAAAGGCAGCGATGGCGAGATAAAAGCGCCGCCGTCTTACGGGGCGCATGTGGTTGGTTGGGTTGGGTTTTTTCGGGTGGCTCAAATTTTCGCCGGCCAGCCGCTTTTTCGATTTCGCCATTGTTTTCAATGCTGAACGGGGTGGCTTACCCGCGCCGGCCTTCGGAGCAGCCCAATGAGCGGCGATGACCGTGAATTCGAGGCCCGGCCGGGAAGGATCAGGGACGGGGGACGGGCGGGCGGGCGAAAGGCCACGAGCCTGGCCGCCCAGGTGCGTCGGGCAGCCGCCAAGGCGGGCTATGCCCGCAAGGCGCCGGGGCGGGGGCGAGGCGGCGGGACCGGCCATCGGGGCCGAGGTCGCAGCGCCGCGCTTCGCGCGCGCTCGCGTCCCAACAGCCGGCGGGTGGTCATCAAGGCTCGGGTGGTGCGCCACACAGGGACCAGGTTCCGCGCCGCGCCGCTGGCCCGCCATGTCGCCTATCTCGAGCGCGATGGTGTCACGCGCGATGGGCGGGACGCTTCCATGTTTGACGCCCGCTCCGACCAGGCCGACGGCGACGCCTTCGCCGAGCGCTGCGAGGAGGATCGCCACCACTTCCGCTTCATCGTCTCGCCCGAGGACGCCGGCCAGATGGCGGACCTGCGCGCCTTCACCCGCGAGCTGATGGAAGACATGGCGCACGACCTCGACAGCAAGTTGGACTGGGTCGCGGTCGATCATTGGAACACCGACAATCCCCACATCCACGTGCTGGTCCGCGGCCGCGCCGGCGACGGCTCTGACCTGGTGATCGACCGCGACTATATCCGCGAAGGCATGCGCGCCCGCGCCGAGGAACGAGTGACGCTGGAACTGGGCCCGCGCAGCGAGCGCGAAATGCAGGCCGCCCTCGAACGCGAGGTCGAGGCTGACCGCTGGACCAGCCTCGATCGGCGACTACAGCGGATGGCGGACGAGAACGCCGGCGTCGTCGACCTGCGGCCAGGCGGGCCTGATCCCGATCCAGAGTTGCGCCGGCTCCTGCTCGGCCGCGCCGCCAAGCTCGAACGGCTGGGTCTGGCCGACAAGATCGACCCGGCGGCCTGGGTGGTGAAACCCGGCCTTGAGACCACCTTGCGCGACCTGTCGATCCGCACCGACATCATCAAGACTATGCACCGGGCCATGAGCGGCTCAGAGCGCGCGCCGGACCTCTCGGCCTTCGCGCTGCATGACGGCCCGCCGCCCGACCCGGTCATCGGCCGACTGGTCGAACGTGGTCTGCGCGACGAGCTGGCGGGAACCGCCTATGCCGTGGTCGACGGCGCCGACGGCCGCACCCACCATCTGCGCTTCGACGACATGGAGCTGACCGGCGATGCGCGGCCTGGCGCCATCGTCGAGCTGCGGTCATGGCAGGACGCCAAGGGCCAGACCCGCCTCTCACTCGCGACCCGCTCAGACTTCAGCCTTGGCGACCAAGTCGGTGCGCCCGGCGCCACCTGGCTCGACCGCCAGCTCGTCGCCCGCGAACCGGTCGCCACGGCTGGCGGTTTTGGCCAGGACATCCGCTCGGCGATAGAGGCGCGCGCCGAGCACCTGGCCGGCGAGGGTCTCGCCCGCCGCCAAGGCCAGCGGCTCGTCTTCGCGCGCGATCTGATCGACACGCTTCGCAACCGTGAGCTGGAGGCCGCCGCCACGCGGATTGCCGGGCGCACCGGCCTCGTGCTGCAACCCTCCTCGCCAGGCGAGCATGTCAGTGGCGTCTATCGTGAGCGGGTGACGCTGGCCTCGGGCCGGTTCGCAATGATCGACAATGGCCTGGGCTTTCAGCTTGTCCCGTGGCGGCCGGCGCTGGACCAGCACCTCGGCCGACACATCACGGGCACGATGACGCCGGGCGGCGGCGTCGACTGGAGCCTCGGGCGCGGCCGCGGGTTGGGGGTCTGACCGCGGCCGTCACAGAGCGCTGGGAGCGGGCGAATGGCGCGAGACGGGATCACCGGCTAGTTTGGCGCTCAATCCGGGGTCGGGGCGTCTATGCAGTACCACACCAAATCTAGCGGCCCCGATGTGGCGGCCTTCCGTGCCGCACTGGCCAAGGCGGTTTCCCTGGCCACCGGCTCCGGGGTCAACGAGATCATTTTCCTCGTTCATACCCTCCAGATGCTCGATGGAGGCGTCTTCGAGGAAGTTCTGGGCGAGCGGTTCGTCGCGGCGTTCGCGAAGAACAAGGTGGCGGCGATGTCCGGCGTGCGGACCCACCTGGAAACTGAGAAAATCCAGTCCACCTGCGACCGGGCGGTGATCTTCGCCCCCTTCGTGTCCAGCAAGCTGTTGGCCAAAGTGATCGGCGACCATCGATCCGCCGATGTCGTCTATGTGCCATGGGCGCGAGAAGAACTGGCGGCGTACACGGCGGACCACCCGACCTCGGTGCAGATCTAGCCGGCGCGGGACGCCAGCCCAGACGAAATCCTCGATCTACGCTGGGGCCTGTCTTTGCACGCCACCGTGCGATCAGGCCTCGGGCGGCCCACTCGGCCCTTGAACTAATCCCACGCCACGCCCGACCTCCTCGCCAAAAGGAGATGCGGCGATGTCGGCGACGAAGATTCTCTGGGGTCAGGTGATCGTGGTGTTCCTGGTCGTACTCCTGGCGATCTGGGGCGCGACCCAATGGGCGGCGGCGGCGCTGGCCTACCAGGCCGAGCTGGGACGGCCGTGGTTCCTGCTCGGCCACACCCCGATCTACTTTCCTGCCGCCTTTTTCTGGTGGTGGTTTTCCTTCGACGCCTATGCGCCCAAGATCTTCCTGCGCGGTGCCGCCATCGCCGCATCGGGCGGCCTGATCTCCGCCGTCGTGGCCATCGCCATGTCGGTCTGGCGCGCCAGGGAAGCCAAACGGGCCCAGACCTACGGCTCGGCGCGTTGGGCCAGCGAACGCGAGATCGAGGCCAGCGGCATGCTCGGCCCGGACGGCGTCGTGCTCGGCAAGCTCCATGACCGCTATCTGCGGCACAACGGACCCGAGCATGTGCTGTGCTTCGCCCCCACCCGGTCGGGCAAGGGCGTCGGCCTCGTGGTTCCGACCCTACTCACCTGGCCAGCAAGCTGCATCGTTCATGACATTAAGGGCGAGAACTGGACGCTGACCGCGGGCTTTCGCGCCCAGCACGGGCGGGTCCTGCTGTTCGACCCGACCAATGCGGCTTCGGACGCCTACAATCCCATGATGGAGGTGCGAAAGGGCGAGTGGGAGGTCCGCGACGTCCAAAACGTCGCCGATGTGCTAGTCGACCCGGAAGGCAGCCTGGAGAAGCGGAACCACTGGGAGAAAACCAGCCACGCCCTGTTGGTCGGCGCCATCCTGCATGTTCTCTATGCCGAGGCGGACAAGACCCTCGCCGGTGTCGCCACCTTTCTCAGCGATCCGCGCCGCCCGATCGAGACCACCCTGCGCGCCATGATGACGACGCCTCACCTCGGCGAGGCCGGCGTCCATCCGGTCGTGGCCTCGGCCGCGCGCGAGCTGCTCAACAAATCGGAGAACGAGCGATCGGGCGTGCTGTCCACGGCCATGTCGTTCCTGGGCCTTTACCGCGACCCCGTCGTCGCCCAGGTCACCAGTCGCTGCGACTGGCGCATCGCCAGCCTGGTGGAAGGCGCTCGGCCGACCAGCCTTTATCTGGTGGTGCCGCCGTCCGACATCTCGCGCACCAAGCCGCTGGTGCGATTGATCCTCAACCAGATCGGCCGCCGCCTTACCGAGGAGCTGACCCCCAAGGCGGAGCGCCAGAAGCTGCTTATCATGTTCGACGAATTCGCGTCCGAGGGCCGACTCGACTTCTTCGAGAGTTCGCTCGCCTTCATGGCCGGCTATGGGATCAAGTGCTTTCTCATCGCCCAGAGCCTCAATCAGATCGAAAAGGCGTATGGGCAGAACAACTCGATCCTGGACAACTGCCACGTCCGGGTTAGCTTCGCCGCCAATGACGAGCGCACCGCTAAACGGATCTCCGATGCGCTCGGCACGGCGACTGAGATGCGCGCCATGCGCAACTATGCCGGCCACCGGCTGTCGCCCTGGCTCGGCCACCTCATGGTCTCGCGCACCGAGACGGCCCGCGCCCTGCTGACGCCGGGCGAGGTGATGCAGCTGCCGGCAAACGACGAGATTGTGATGGCCGCCGGCGTCGCCCCGATCCGCGGGAAGAAGGCGCGCTATTATGAGGATCGACGGTTCACCGAACGTCTGCTGCCGGCGCCGAAGCCCCAGACGCTTTCCTCCGACCAGAGGCCGAAGGACGACTGGACAGGGCTCGCGCCGATAGCGGCGCCCACCCCACCCGCGCGTCAAGGCGCCGGCGGGGCCAAGGCCGCGGCGGCATCGCACAACGGGGCGGCTGCGGAGGCGATCCAAGCGGCTCCAACCACGGCCAGCACAGATCCTGCTAACGGCGGCATCCGTCGGGAGCCCGAGCTTCCCGAGCATGAGGAGATCATCGCCCCTCCGGCAGCACCGCCCCGCGAGTTCGAGTTCGACGGGACTGACGCCGACAGCGATGCGGTCCGCAACCGTCGCCTGCAGGAACGCATGGCCGGCACGGCGCGTCAGGCGTCGCTCGATCCAGCCGACGGGCTGGAGCTATGACCGCGCGCCAGAGACTGAAGCACACGTTCCGCCTTCCGCCCGGCCTCGCGCGCCAACTCGCCGATCATGCGCGGTCCCGGCGGGTCTCCCAGGTGGCCGTGGTCGAAGCTGCGCTGGCCTCCTTCCTGTCGCCGGACGGCGCCGACCGGCTGGAAGCGGCGGTGAGCCGCAGGCTCGATCGCACCAATCGGGCGGTCGAACGGCTCGAATGGCAGGTTGAACTTGCGACCGAGGCCCTGTCGCTCTTCATCCGATTCTGGCTGACCTCCAATCCGCCCCTGCCCGACACCGCACGCGCTGCGGCCCAGGCGATGGGCAAGGAGCGATGGGAAGGTTTCGTCGAGTCGCTGAACCGCCGGATGGAGTTTGGCCCGCGGTTGAAGACGGAGGTAGCGCAGGAGATTGACGCCAGTTGCGATCCGACGGGAACGGAGCAGTGACTTTCGGTGGCTAGCAGCCACCAGGGATACAGGCCGAATATTCAAGCCCCACGTCGGCCCAGAACAAGCCGGGTCGCCAAGGTGATTGTTTCCAATAGCTCGGCCTCCCTCCCACCCGCGCTGAAGAATCCCGTAACGGCCTTCTCAATCGCAGGCCGCGCGGCCGGGGGCTCTAAGAGACTATTCGCATATTTTAAGAGCAGGCGAGTACCAGCCGTTTCACGCCTAAGCATTCCTCTCTTGGCCTTCGAAATCGTGCTCTGGGGAACGCCAGTATTACGGCTCATGGCCATTTGGGTTGCCAGCCTCGCGTGAAGCACGCGCTTTAGAGCTCGCTGCAGATCGATCAGGCCGGGCGGATTGGCTTGCACCATACACGAATAATCGCATAATTGTTAACTAGACAGAAGGGTCTTCGACCGCGAGGATTCCCTTCAGCGAGGTGGCCGTGGCCGGAATAGCAAGCGCATACGTGCAATTTGAGGAGTGGACCGGGCGGCGCGACGTGCCCACGCTCGGTACGAATGCGGGTGCCGCCATGCTGCCGTTCCAGGGCTGGCGGCGTTTCAAGGAGGCCTTCGCGCCTGAGTTGGTGCGCATGGCGATCGAAGAGATCGGTGACGTTAGGGCGGTGATCGATCCCTTTGGCGGGTCAGGCACGACTGCGTTAGCCGCTCAATTTCTCGGTGTTCGCCCGTCGACAATTGAGGTCAATCCCTTCCTCGCCGATCTTATTGAGGCGAAGATCTGCAAATATGAAATCGACAAGGTCGTTAGAGGCTTCACGCGCGTCGTAGAGTTGGCCCACGGTAAAAGTCGGGACCCGGGTGAATTTCTCGCTGGGGCACCCGCGACTTTCGTCGAACCTGGCGTATCCGATCGCTATCTTTTCTCGCTCGACGTTGCGGCGCGATTCTGCGCCTACCGCGGCGCCATTGCTGAGATTGAGGACGCACCGACGAGACGACTTCTCAACGTATTGCTCGGTGCGACGGCGGTCCCTTCCAGCAACGCCCTAGTCAGCGGCAAGGGCCGCCGCTATCGACGCCAATGGAAGGAAACCCCGATCAGCGCCAGCGCGGTCGATGAAATGTTTGAGCAGGGGGTGTTGAGCGCCCTTTTCGATCTGCGCCGGTTTGAGGCCAGGCGTTGTCGCGACTACGAGGTGCTACGCGGCGACGCTAGGTTGCGGGTCGCCGAAGTCGAGCCCGCCGACATCTCGATCTTCTCGCCGCCGTACCCCAACTCATTTGACTACACCGACGTCTACAACATCGAATTGTGGATGATGGGCTATCTGACGGACGCGAAGGAGAACCGCCAGTTGCGGGAATCGACCTTACGCAGCCACGTTCAGATCAAACGTGATCTATCAGCTCGAGCGCCCAGCGCAGGATCGTTGCTTGAGGGCACCCTGTCCTCGTTGATGGCGGTCCGGTCCACGCTTTGGAACCGCGACATCCCAGCTATGATCGCCGCCTATTTTGATGACATTGGCGGGATCCTAACCACATTGGCGTCGCGACTTCGTGACCGCGGCCGAGTGTACATGGTGGTAGGCGACAGTCGCTACGCCGGTATTGATGTTCCTGTGGCCGCGATCCTCGCTGAGCAGGCACCTACCGTCGGCTTCGAATTGATCCGTGCAGAACCGTTTCGATCTATGCGCGCATCGCCTCAGCAAGGTGGCGGCCGCGAGCTATCGGAGACCCTGATTGTCCTGAGCCGCGCCTAGATCTATGGCGGCGGAATGAAGCCGGCGTCCCTCGCTTGGTGAGCCGACCCGAAAAGCGGGACTAGCCGAATGTCGGGCGGAGGTTGGCAGCTCAAGAGAACATTCTGAACTTCAACATGCTCGCGAGGATCTTCGTTCTTATCGGCGCGCATGTCGTAGACCTCGAGAACGGCGCATGAGCAGCCTCGGTTGGTTCTGAAGGCGTGAGCCTGCTGTACGCCCTTCGCCACGTCCTGGGCATTGGACAAGGCTGTGACGACGGCGGGAGGCTGCCCCGACGTCGAATGGCGATAGGATTTGACGACCTTGAGCTCAATCACGCCCCAATAGGTCAGGCCACCCCCAGGATTGGCCGGTGGAATTAGCAAGCCCAAATCAATTCGGCCGATCTCGGTCGAGATCTCCGGGTCAACGCGTAACTTGCGATAAAACCAAGCCGTCAGGAATGTCTTCAATTGCCCCTGGATGGAGAGCTCCGGAGTCGGACCCGCGTGATAGTTCTCGGCATGGCCCGTGCTCCAGATGCCTGATGCGCAGTTCCTGGGCGTCAGCACGGTGTTCATGTGGAAGGCGTCGAGGGCCTCAAAAAGTCCCTGCTGCGTTACCGCAGCCGGCTGCATACGGATCGGCTCACGGCGGGTCATTTCTCCATGGGCGCCGTTGGCGCGCTCAATCATCATCAAACCCGTCCGGTAGGCGAGGATGACTTGGCTTCCCCCGAAGGGCAGCGTGCGGAGCCATTCGATAATTTCGCCTGCATCGGCTGACGGCAGGTTCGCCGACCAGCCTTGACGCGCGTTGCGATCGAGCAGGAACACTCGCCCCATCAAGGGCTCCACGGTCTCCTGCATATCCGCGGAGGGCTTAGTCCCCGTTAGTGCGCTTGCAGCCTCTCTTGGATAATCGGCACGAACAAATATGGCGATTGTGTCCGCGCTTTCGGCAGGCCAACCGGCCTGGGCGCGACCCTCAACTAAAGCCTGGACCTGACCGAAGAACCGGTCGCGATCGTCGGCATCGACATCGGGTTGGGAGACGATGGTGTTTGTGACCGAGGCCAACTCCGCGTCGGAGACGTCGCTGATCGAACCGTTGATTTCAGCCGGCATGAACGCGCCGCCCGAGATAGGTCGCATAGAGGTAAAGCTTCTCGCCCGGAGACAGATTGGCTCCCTGGGGCATAAAGGTGGCGAATCGCTCCGCGGTGTCGGCACTCCGGCTCGATCGAGACGGCGAGGTCATGTAGATCAGATTGTTATTGTCGATCTGCCGGTCGGAGTAGGTGACGTCCGCGGCTGCGGCTCGGTCGAGCTCGTCAGCAGACAGTCGCGCGATTGCGCCTGCCAGTTCGACCAGGAAAGCGTGCACCTTGAAGTCGTTAGGATCCAGGGCGTCGCTTTCGCCGCGCGCACCCAGCCGGGCAAGCAGCGCCTCCAAATGCGGCGAACCAAACCGAAGTCCGTAGCAGCCTTCGATCCGCGCGCCTTCGTTTGGTCGCGTTACATATCGGATCTTGGTGACCTCAAGCAGGCCCGCTGCCACCAGCCGATCCATTTCTCGCTGCAGATCAGGAAAGAAGGGGCCGCCGCTCGATTTCAGGACGACCTGGTCGAACGCCGACAGATTCCAGACCGGACTTAGAACGTCAGCAAGGAAGGCCAGTGTGTGAAGCCGGTCTGTGGAAAGAGGTGCCACGGCCGCGCGCTCGGCAGCATCGAGTAACAGGAGCACTCGGCCGCGCTGGCGAAGGAGTTGCAGCTCGCCGTCGCTGAGCTGGGGTAAGGATTCGACGGATTCGGAGCTCATTGGCCAGCCAGGGCTTTGCCAAGCAGCGCGCGATATCGACCGTCCACATCATCGCGAAGAGCGCGATTTTGCGCGCTCAACGTCAACAAGTTCACGGTGCGGTCATAGCGGGCGGTCACCTCGTCCTGGTCAGGTGCCGGACCACCAAACAGCCACGCGATCATGCCGGCATTGGTAAGATTGCTGGTGGCGACCAAGCGATTGGCCCCCATTGAAGCGAAATCAGATAAAGCCCGGCCGACCCGCTCCATCGCCAGCTCATCAAGACTGGCTTCAGGGGTCTCCATCACCAATGTCGATAAGCCCTTGGCGCCGGCGGCCTCCAGCAGAGCAAAGCGGAAGGCCAGATCGATCAGCTCGCGTTGAGACTCAGAGACGTCTGACGATGTACGCCGTCGCGATAGGCCCGGGCGCCCGGCCGAGGACATATCGGCAAAGAACGAGGGAACCTCGAACTGCTCGTCAGCCTGAGCGATGCCCGCATTAAAATTGTCACGAACGAGCGCGGCTTCTTCCGAAAGTAAGCTCTGCGCATAGCGTGAGAAGGCCTCTTCCAAAGTGGCGGTCTTCTCGACCGCAGCGTTTTGGACGAGCTTATGAGCCTCGCGCAATTCGGCAGCGTATTCCGCGCGTCTGCCTCGGTGCTCAGTCAGGCTGGCTTCCATGGAATTAACCTGCAGCGCCAAGGATTCTATTTCTTGGGTCGGCTGGGGAAGCTGGCTGTCCAATGCGCGCAGCTCCGCTTGCCGCTCAGAAATCTCCAGGCTCACGTCCTTCATCCGGGCCAATAGGTCGTCGTATTCAACGCTGAGATCGCCAAACCGGCGTGAGAGCTCCGTCTCCTGGGCGACCGCCTGGGCAGATCGCTGTTGAAGCCGCTCCAGCCGTGAGGTCTCGACCTCATGGGCGGCGACGACGTTGGCTTGCTCGGCGGGCGGGGAATGGCAAACGGGGCAGATGCCGCCAGCAAGCTCCGCCTCCATATGTTGCCTTGCCGCCTCGGCGTGCGCGCCGCAGACTAAGCAGTCGCCTTTGGCCAGAAGGGTCAGAACGGTTAACAACGCGGCGTCTTCGAGTTTTGGGAAAACCCGCGATAGCGATTCGTACTTCAGGCGCTCTACCGCCCGAGCGCTTTCTTCGCGGTCAATCTTGGCCCTTTCAAAGTCGAGATGGGCATTGCGACGCTCCAGTTGTAAAGCTTCGCGCCGCTCGTCCAGAGACGTGCGATTAGCGGTCGCCGCCTCAAGGAGCTTCTGCTTCGATTTGACGGCCGCTCGCACGGCCGGCGCTGCGGCTTGGGCGACCCTTGCATCTTCGAGGCGCCTGCGTTGGGGCGCCAAGACCGCGCTGAGATTTCGCGCCGCGCTGTCGGCGCTTCCCACTTGACGTTCGAGCTCTGAAATTCTCGCGGCGGTCGCAGGCGGAAGCAATATGGCGCGCAACAGCTGGCGCTGAGCGTTTCGATCCCATAGGGCGCCTGGGCGGCCTTCCGGGAAGAAAACCGTATGGTGCAAGACCAAGAGGACGTCGACAAACGACGATAAGGACATAAGCTGGCAGAGGGCATCCTGATAGTGAGCCTCGTCCATCAAGGACAACGGCTCCCCATCGATGGAGGCGTCAAGGAGTTGAAGGTTCTGAAGGCGCCGCTTGATAATCAGCTCGTGAACGCCGAATCTGGCCGTCAGCGATCCCGTGGCGTCCTTTGCCTCGTCGGCAACCCTTTGCGCAAAGAACCGAAGGGCTTCGCGAGAGAGCGCCGGCGCGCGTTCCGGCAAGGTAGATCCAATCTGCGGCACACCTGCCGCCGTGAGGTCGTGTGGGCCCGTCAAAAGCCGCAGAAGCGCCGTGAGTAAGGTGGTCTTTCCCAGGCCATTGATGCCGGCGATCAAGGTGACGCCCGGCGGCACAGCTCGCTCTATTCCGCCTTCTCCGTCGATGCCCGGAAAGAGGTCGAAACCGTCGATCGCGAACGCGGTGAGCAGGGGAAGCGTCGTCATCGCCAACCGCTACTATAAATAGTGTCCATAACAAAAGCGCCTTTTGGCGTGTCCGGTTGCGGGTGAGGGATCCTAGCTACACCACTTACGATGATAAGCCCCGATATGCGAAGCCCGCCGACAGGCAGGCGCCAAGGCTCAACGGCCGGCGCTCAGGAATCGAAAACCGTATCTGACTAGGCGAAATGTGAGCGACGTACCGAGGTTCACCGGCCATGGCGTCTAACCGGATGAACTCGTGCTCGTCGGTTAGGCTTCAGGGAGCCGACCATCCGGTTCGTCTAGTGCAGGGAGAATCGAATGCCTCTTAATGTAGCAACTTATCCGTCTGACTCTGGCGTGCCTGATGTCCGCTTTGTCGGTTTGGATCACGGTCTGTAACCGCCAATATCTCAGGGCAGGTTTTTGGGATCAAGCCAACTTCCGCGCCGCGATCGTCCCAACGGCTGTTGCTGGCGCCAGTTCGCCCTCGGGCCGGAGCGCCTGTCCGCTTAAGCCAAAACATAGCTTCACGTCGGCCACAGGTCCCGCCGAGTCCGCAAGCCGTTGCATCAGCTAGGCACCAGCCGGACCAGGCGGATCGGAACTCGGTACATCGCCTCGAATAGAAACACACCAGTTCCGTCAGGCAGGGCCGTCGAACCAGACGACTCTGAAGCTGCGCCACAAACTACGCCAGCCCCTGTTCTTCTACGCCAGGCTTGGATGACGCCAATCCCTTGTTGAACAAGGGCATTTTCTGTCTCTCTTACTCATCCCCATCGCCACGGAGCACCCGTCTCCGCCGCGAAACAGGGGATGCCCGTGACCGTCCAAGCGATCCGATCCGAAGCCAGTTCACGCGGCGCCAGGATGCTGCGCACGGCGCTGGGATCGTCGATCGCGTCCTGGCTCGACGATCCCGTCGTCATCGAGGTGATGCTCAATCCGGACGGCCGGTTGTGGATCGACCGGCTGGGTGAGGGCGTCAGCGATACCGGCGAACGGCTTACCGCCGCCGACGGTGAGCGTATCGTCCGTCTGGTCGCCCACCATGTCGGCGTCGAGGTCCACGCCCGGTCGCCGCGCGTCTCGGCCGAGCTGCCCGAAGGCGGCGAACGGTTCGAGGGCCTGCTGCCGCCTGTCGTGACCGCGCCGGCCTTCGCCATCCGCAAGCCGGCGGTGGCCGTGTTCACCCTCGACGACTACGCCCAGGCCGGCATCATGTCGCGCCTGCAGGCCGCCGCGCTGCGCAAGGCCGTCGCCGACCGCCGGAATATCCTGGTGGCGGGCGGGACCGGCACCGGCAAGACAACGCTCGCCAACGCGCTCCTGGCGGAAGTGGCCAAGACCTCCGACCGCGTCGTCCTGATCGAGGACACCCGCGAGCTGCAGTGCGCCGCGCCGAACCTGGTGGCGATGCGCACCAAGGATGGGGTCGCCACCCTGTCCGACCTCGTCCGCTCCTCGCTGCGCCTGCGGCCGGATCGCATCCCGATCGGTGAGGTGCGCGGCGCCGAGGCGCTCGACCTCCTCAAGGCCTGGGGCACCGGCCATCCGGGCGGGATCGGCACCATTCACGCTGGAAGCGCGCTCGGCGCCCTGCGCCGCATGGAGCAGCTCATCCAGGAAGCGGTGGTCACAGTCCCCCGCGCGCTCCTGGCTGAGACGATCGACCTAGTCGCCGTGCTGGTCCGCGACGGCCATGGCCGCCGGCTCGCCGAGCTTGCCCGCGTCGAGGGTCTCGATCCGCAAGGCGACTACCGCCTCAGCCCCCTCCCATCCCCCAGCGAAGGAGATCTCGCATGACCAGCGACACGCATCCGTCGTTTCGCGACACACCGCTCGCCCGCGCCAGCCAGCTCGGCTTTCTCGCCACCGGCATGCTGCTGGCCGGCCAGGCCTACGCCGCCGGCTCCTCGATGCCGTGGGAGACCCCGCTGCAGTCGATCCTCGACAGCATCCAGGGTCCCGTCGCCAAGATCGTGGCGGTGATCATCATCATCGTCACTGGCCTCAGTCTGGCGTTCGGCGAGACCAGCGGCGGATTCCGCAGGCTGATCCAGATTGTCTTTGGTCTGAGCATCGCCTTCGCCGCCAGCTCCTTCTTCCTGAGCTTCTTCAGCTTCGGCGGCGGGGCTCTTGTCTGACATGGAGCCTGCCGACGCTATCCCGGGCTTCTACGCCCCGGTCCACCGCTCGCTAGCGGAGCCGATCCTGCTTGGCGGTGCGCCGCGGGCGGTGGCCATCGCCAACGGCACGCTGGCCGGCGCGGTGGGTCTGGGCCTGCGCGTCTGGCTGGGCGGCCTCGTCATCTGGGCGCTCGGCCATGCTGCGGCGGTGTGGGCGGCCAAGCGGGACGCTCAGTTCGTCGACGTCGCCCGCCGGCACCTTCGCTACCCGCCCTATCTGCGCGCGTGAGGGACCGGCCATGATGTCGCTTCGCGAATATCGAAACCAAGCCGCCGTCCTCTCGGACTATCTGCCCTGGGCCGCCCTGGTCGACGAAGGGGTGGTTCTCAACAAGGACGGCTCGTTCCAGCGCACCGCGCGTTTCCGCGGCCCCGACCTGGATTCGGCGACGCCCGCCGAGCTGGTCGGGACGACCGGTCGCCTCAACAATGCACTGCGCTGGCTTGGGTCCGGCTGGGCGGTCTTCGTCGAGGCCCAGCGGGTTGCCGCGCACCACTACCCGCCCTCGCAATTTCCTGACGCCGCGTCCGCTCTGGTCGACCTTGAGCGGCGCGAACAGTTCGCCGAGGCCGGCGCACACTTCGAGAGCGCCTATTTCCTGACCCTCCTGTGGATGCCGCCGGCCGAGGACGCCGCGCGGGCAGAAGGCTGGCTCTACGAGGGCCGCTCGCACACAGGCGTCGATCCGCACGAGCTGCTGGCCAGTTTCATCGACCGCTCCGACCGGGTGCTCCACCTGATCGAGGGCTTCGTGCCCGAGGTGGACTGGCTGGGTGACAGTGAGACGTTGACCTATCTGCACTCGACCGTTTCGACCAAGCAGCAGCGCGTCCGGGTTCCCGAAACCCCGATGCACCTCGACGCCCTCCTGGCCGACGAGCCCCTAACCGGCGGCCTCGAGCCGAAGCTTGGTCAACACCACATCCGTACCCTGACGATCATCGGATTCCCGACCGCTACCTACCCCGGCCTGCTCGACGATCTTAACCGGCTGGCTTTTCCCTACCGCTGGTCGACCCGGGCGTTGATGCTCGACAAGACCGACGCCACCAAGGTGCTGAGCCGCATTCGGCGCCAGTGGTTCGCCAAGCGCAAGTCGGTGACCGCCATCCTCAAGGAGGTGATGACCAACGAGGCCTCGGCGCTGGTCGACAACGACGCCTCGAACAAGGCCGCCGACGCAGACCTGGCCTTGCAGGAGCTGGGCACGGACCAGGTCGGCCACGCCTATGTCACCGCGACGGTGACGGTCTGGGACCTCGACCCGGGCCTCGCCGCCGAAAAGCTGCGCCTGGTCGAGAAGGCGATCCAGGGACGCGACTTCACCGTCATTGTCGAGGGCATGAACGCGATCGAGGCCTGGCTGGGAAGCCTGCCCGGACACGTCTACGCCAACGTCCGGCAACCGCCGATCTCGACGCTCAATCTCGCCCACATGATCCCCTTGTCCGCCGTGTGGGCGGGGCCGGAACGGGACGAGCACTTTGGTGCGCCCCCCTTGCTTTACGGCAAGACCGAAGGCTCGACCCCGTTCCGGTTTTCTCTCCACGTCGGCGATGTCGGCCATACGCTGATCATCGGCCCGACGGGCGCCGGCAAGTCAGTGTTGCTGGCGCTGATGGCGATGCAGTTTCGCCGCTATGCCCGAGCCCAGGTGTTCGCCTTCGACTTTGGCGGCTCGATCCGCGCGGCCGCGCTGGCGATGGGCGGCGACTGGCAGAACCTCGGCGATAGCCTTTACGACGGGGCGGCGGCCAGCGTCTTCCTGCAGCCGCTTTCCCGGATCGACGAGCCCGCCGAACGCAATTGGGCCGCCGAATGGCTGGCAGCGATCCTCGCCAGCGAAGGCGTCGTCATCGATCCGCAGGCCAAGGAGCACATCTGGTCGGCGCTCGGATCATTGGCCTCGGCGCCGATCCCCGAGCGGACGCTGACCGGGCTCACCGTGCTGTTGCAGAATCAGGCGCTGAAGCAGGCGTTCGCGCCCTACTGCGTCGGCGGCCCCTACGGCCAGCTGCTCGACGCGGAGAGCGAGCGTCTCGGGGAGGCCCGTGTCCAGGCTTTTGAGACCGAGGGTCTGGTCGGCGCCGGCTCGGCGGCGGCCGTGCTCAGCTACCTCTTCCACCGGATCGAGGGCCGGCTCGACGGATCGCCCACCCTAATCATCATCGACGAGGGCTGGCTGGTCCTCGACAGCCCCGACTTCGCCGCCCAGCTGCGCGAGTGGCTGAAGACGTTGCGTAAGAAGAACGCCAGCGTGGTTTTCGCCACCCAGTCCCTCGCCGACGTTGAGACAAGCAATATAGCGCCGGCGATCATCGAAAGCTGCCCGACGCGGATCTTCCTTCCGAACGAGCGGGCCATCGAGCCCCAGATCACCGCGATCTATGAGCGGTTCGGCCTCAACGCCCGCCAGATCGAGATCCTCGCCCGCTCGACGCCCAAGCGCGACTACTACTGCCAGAGCCGACGCGGCAATCGCCTGTTCGAGCTTGGATTGGGCGAGGTCGCGCTGGCTTTCGCGGCGTCCTCCTCGAAAACCGACCAACTCCGCATCGCCGAGCTGATCGCCGGCCATGGCCAGGACGGCTTCGCCGCCGCCTGGCTGCGCGATCGCGGCGTGGAGTGGGCCGCAGAGCTGCTTCCCACCATCCTTCAGGAGCCTCAGCCATGACCCTTCGTCATCTGCGGCGCGCCGCGTTCGCCGGCGTCGCGCTCGCCTTGGTTCTCGTCCAGGCCGCGCCGAGCCAGGCGCAGCTGACCGTGTTCGACCCCACCAACTACGCCAAGAACGTGCTGACGGCCGCCCGCGAGCTGCAGCAGGTCAACAACCAGATCCAGCAGATCGAGAACCAGACGCAGGGCTTGATCAATCAGGCCAAGAACCTAGCCAGCCTGCCGTACTCGCTGGTCTCGACCATTACCGGCCAGATCCAGCGCACTGAGCAGCTGCTCGCCCAGGCCCAGCGCATTGCCTACAGCGTGACCACCATCAATCAGGCTTTCACCACCAGCTACGGCGCGGTGAACCTGAATCTCACCCAGCAGCAGATGATCGCTAATGCGCAGTCGCGCTGGCAGACCTCTGTGGCGGGGCTCGAGGACGCCATGAAGACCCAGGCCACGGTGGTGGGCAACATCGCCACCAACCGCACCACAGTGACAAGCCTGGGCGCGTCCAGCCAATCGGCGACCGGCAATCTGCAAGCCGCGCAGATCAATAACCAGCTCCTGGTCCAGATCTCACAGCAGCTTTCCGACCTCATCGCCCTGGAGTCGGCCAATGGCCGCGCCCAGGCCATGGTCGCTGCGGCCAAGGCGACCGATCAGAACCAGGGCGCGACCCAGCTCAGCACCTTCCTCACGCCCGGCGCCGGCTACCAGCCGACCGCCGTCAGCATGTTCCACTGAGGCCTTCGCCGTGGACATCAAGCTCCTCGCCCGGATCGGGGCCATCGCCTTCGTCGCGATCGCCATCATCGCCACCGCAATCCAGATGCGGCAGCCGAAGAAGGCGCCCGATCTGGTGGAAACGACCACCATCGTGTCGGCCGCTCCCGATCCGCTGGTGGATGAGTTGATCCATTGCCAGTCGATCGGCCAGGCGGGCGCCAGCGACGCGGACTGCCTGCGCGCCTGGGCCGAGAACCGTCGGCGCTTCCTCGCCCCCGACGCTCGGCCGCAGGCGCGTCTGCCCGATCAACCCGCCCCATCGGGAGCGGGGCAATGAACGGCACCGGCGTCATCGACAACTTCCTCAATGTCTTCACCACCTACATCGATAGCGGTTTCGGCCTGCTCCACGGCGAGGTGGCGTTCATCGCCACCACGCTGATCGTCATCGACGTGACCTTGGCGGCGCTGTTCTGGAGCTGGGGAGAGGGCGACGACATCATCGCCCGGCTGGTGAAGAAGACGCTGTTCGTCGGCGCCTTCGCCTACATCATCGGCAACTGGAACAACCTCGCCCAGATCGTCTTCAACAGCTTCGCAGGGCTGGGGCTGAAGGCGTCTGGCACTGGCTTCACTGCCGCCCAGCTGCTCCAACCGGGTCGCGTCGCTCAGGTCGGGCTGGATGCGGGCCACCCCATCCTCAACTCGATCTCGGGGCTGATGGGCTATGTCAGCTTCTTCGAGAATTTCATCCAGATCGTAGTCCTACTGCTGGCCTGGTTCATCGTGCTGCTCGCCTTCTTCGTGTTGGCGATCCAGCTCTTCATCACCCTCATTGAATTCAAACTGACGACGCTTTGCGGCTTCATCCTCATTCCGTTCGGCCTGTTCGGCAAAACCGCCTTCATGGCCGAACGGGTGCTGGGCAATGTGGTCTCCTCGGGCATCAAGGTGCTGGTGCTGGCGGTGATTGTCGGCATCGGCTCGACTCTGTTCACTCAGTTCACCAGCGCGATCGGCACGGCGCAGCCGACCATCGACGATGCGATGACGATCGTGCTGGCCGCCCTCTCGCTGCTGGGCCTTGGCATCTTCGGCCCCGGCATCGCCAACGGCCTGGTGTCCGGCGGGCCTCAGCTCGGCGCCGGCGCCGCAGCCGGTACGATGCTCGCGGCCGGCGGCGCTCTCGCCGGCGGGGCGGCCGCCGCGCGGCTAGCGGCGGGAGCAGCCCTCGGCGCGGCCGGTGGGCTCGCCGTCGGCGGCGCTCGGACCGCTGGAGCCGCGACACGGGCCTATGCAGCGGGATCGGCCGGGAAGAGTGGAGCGGCGAGCGTCGCCGGTGGCCTCGGTGGCGTCGGCAAGGCGGCCGCCGGCGCCGGAATGTCCCCGCTACGCCGGGCCGCCCAATCGATGAAGCAGAACTTCCAAGGCGGCGGCTCGGCCGCGGTCGGCGCGACCGCGAGTGGTTCGGCCTCGCCATCCTCCGGGCCGCCGGCCTGGGCCCAGGCGATGAAGCGACGCCAGACCGCGGCCCATGGCGCGTCGATCGCCGCGCACACCCTGAAGTCGGGTGACGGCGGCGGCGCCGGCTCCTCCGTCGACGTCAGCGAAAAGGATTGAGGCCAAATGTTTCGACGCTCCTCCACCCGCTATGGCGCGACGCCCGAGCCCGAGACCCGCTATCAGCGTGCGGCGCAGGTTTGGGACGACCGGATCGGCTCGGCGCGCGTGCAGGCGAAGAATTGGCGGATCGCCTTCTTCGGCGCGCTGGCCTTGTCGGGGGGCTTGGCGGCCGGTCTCGTCTGGCAGGGCGCGCGGGGCACGATCACACCCTGGGTCGTGCAGGTCGACAAGCTCGGCGAGGCCCAGGCGGTCGCACCAGCGACGGCCGGCTACCAGCCCACAGATCCGCAGATCGCCTTCCACCTGGCCCGGTTCATCGAGGATGTGCGCGCCATTTCGGCCGACCCGATCGTGGTTCGCCAAGACTGGCTGCGGGCCTACGATTTCACCACCCAGGCCGGGGCGCTGGCGCTCAACGACTATGCCCGCACCAACGATCCCTTCGCCAATATCGGCAAGGTCCAGGTCGCGGTCGACGTCTCCAGCGTGATCCGCGCCTCGCCGTCGAGCTTCCGGGTGGCTTGGGTCGAACGCCATTACCAGGACGGCAACCTCACCTCCACCGAACGCTGGTCCGCGATCCTCACCGTGGTCGTGCAGACGCCGAACACCCCCGACGCCCTGCGGAAAAATCCGCTGGGTGTCTTCGTCAACGCCATCAATTGGTCGAAGGAGCTGTCCAATGACGCGTCCTGATGTCCGCAGGGCCGCCCTCCCGGCTTTGCTGATTTCCGTATCCGCGCTCGCCGGTTGCGCCACCAGCCAGCCTAAGCCGCCGGTTATCAGCTACGACGATGCGGCGCCGGCGGTGATCGAGGCCGATCCCCCCAAGCCGGTCGAGGTGGTAGCCATCCCGCAGCCGCTCCCATTGCCCGGGCAGATGAAGCCTGTGGCGGATACGCCGCCCAAGCCCGAACACGGCGATCCAAAGGCGCGGGTCGGAGCCGCCAACGCCGCCGCGCGCATGCAGCCGGTGCGGGACGGCTTCTTGAACGCCATCCAGCAATATCCGTGGACGGATGGCGCGCTCTATCAGCTCTATGCGGCGCCCGGCGAGGTTACCGACATCGCCCTGCAGGAGGGCGAACAACTGGTGGGCTCAGGGCCGATCGCGTCCGGCGACACGGTGCGCTGGATCATCGGCGACACCACAAGCGGCGCAGGTGCGGGTCAGCGCGTCCACATCCTGGTGAAGCCGACCCGACCCGATCTCGTCACCAACCTCGTGATTAATACCGACCGGCGAACGTATCACTTGGAGCTGCGCGCCACCCAAGCCACCTATATGGCGTCGGTGTCCTGGACATATCCGCAGGACCAGTTGATCGCGTTGCGCGGCCAGAACGCCGCGGCCGCGAGCGCCGCGCCGATCGCGTCCGGCATCGATATCGGCGCGTTGAACTTCCGCTATAGCGTGCAGGGCGATAACCCGCCCTGGCGCCCGCTGCGCGCCTTCGACGACGGCCGCCAAGTGTTCATCGAGTTCCCCAGCGGTATCGCCCAGGGTGAAATGCCGCCGCTGTTTGTCGTCGGCCCGAACGGCGACGGCGAGCTGGTCAACTACCGCGTCCGGGACCGGTACATCGTGGTCGATCGGCTGTTCGGTGCGGCCGAACTGCGGATGGGCGACAAGAAGACCGAGACCCGCGTGCGGATCGTCCGCACCGACGGCCGGCCCGCGAAGGGCGCCGGGCGATGAGCGATCCGACGCAGACCCCGCCGGCGCAGCCTCCGTCCGACCTTCGACTTCGCACGGACCCGCCCCGCGTCATGCGGCTGTCCCGCAAGGCGCTGGCGGTGCTCGGCATCGTCGCCGGCGTCGGCATCGGCGGCTCGCTGATCTACGCGCTGAAGCCGACGGCGCCGCGCCAGACCACGGAACTCTACAACACAAACAGCCACACCACGCCGGACAACCTGGCGAGCGTGCCGAAGGACTATGGCCAGGTTCCCAAGCTTGGACCGGCCCTGCCGGGCGATCTTGGCCGGCCGATCGTGGCGGCCGAGCAGCGAGCCGGGGACACCACCTCTTCATCGGCCGGCGGGCCACAGTCGGCCGCCAACGCCGCCCAGGTCGCCCACCAGCAGGCCGTGCAGGAGCGCGACACCGCCCGCACCAGCAAGCTGTTCCTCGCCGCCGGCCCGGTCAGCGCGGACGCGATCGGAGCCGGTCTGACCGGGCTGACCTCGCAGGCCCCCGCCGCCGGCGCGTCGCCTGGCGAAGCCGCCGCCACCCAGACCGAGGTCGCCGCTGGCAATGGCCAGTCCGAGAAGCGCTCCTTCCTCAAGGCGGAGGCTGATCATCACACCGAAAGCACTGACCGCCTGACCGCGCCGGCCTCGCCTTACGTCGTGCAGGCCGGCAGCGTCATCGCCGCGGCGCTGATTACAGGCATCCGCTCAGACCTGCCCGGGCAGATCACCGCCCAGGTGACGCAGAACGTCTATGACAGCCCGACCGGGCGAACCCTGCTGATCCCGCAGGGCTCCAAGCTGGTCGGCGAATATGACAGCCAGATCGCCTTCGGTCAGGAGCGCGTCCTGCTCGCCTGGACTCGGCTCATCCTTCCCGACGGCCGATCGATCACACTCGAGCGTCAGCCTGGAGCCGACACGGCCGGTTATGGTGGCCTGCAGGACGGGGTCGACAACCATTGGGGCAAGCTGTTCAAGGCCGCGATCCTGTCGACCTTCCTCAGTGTCGGCGCCGAGGCCGGAACCTCGCAGGACGAGAACAACCTGACCCAGGCGATCAGGGCCGGCGCCGCCAACAGCTTCAGCCAGACCGGCCAGCAGATCGTCAGCCGGGAGTTGAACATCCAGCCGACGCTGACGATCCGGCCCGGCTTCCCAGTGCGGGTTGTTGTTACGCGCGACCTAGTCCTCGAGCCGATCCCGGGCCCGGCGCAATGACGGCCGGATTGAAGCTTGGGCCGCTCGCCGACGAGAAGCCGGTGAAGCTCAACGTCGAGCTGCCGGCAGCCCTATTCCGCGACCTGACCGCTTATGGCGAGATCCTGGGGCGCGTGGAGGGCTCGGCCGGCGGCGCGGTCGAACCGGCGCGGCTGGTCGTGCCGATGCTGCAGCGTTTCATCGCGACCGATCGGGGGTTCGCCAAGGCGCGGCGTTCGTCACGTTCAAAAGGTGATGAATAGGCCCCGTCGAACCTGCACCTTGCGGAGCGCCAATGGCTGATCGTGGGAGCCAGGGTCATCCACCAGGGAATCGGCCAGGCGCCGTGGCTGTAATCCGGTCTAAGCTGATCGTAGGTCCCGGATCGCCACCGATTAGTGGGCGCTGACTTCCGCCCCGCCGCTTCAACCGGTCGTGAAGGCGGCATGACGTTCGCCGATCACGCGGAAGAAGCGCTGCAAGGCCGGATTGTCATTGTCCTCCTTCCAAGATGCCCAGAAGTCGACATGGGAAAGTCCGTTTGCGTCGTGGAGTTCGCGAAACACGACCCCAGGATAGCGTATATCAATCGCAGTCTCGGCCAGCAGCGTTGCGTAGCGGCCCATCGGCACCAGGTTCAGGAGATTCTCGCGGCTGACGTCGTGCATGATGATGTTCGGGGACCGCCCCGGATCTCGAAGTCGGGCCCGCAGCAAGTCACTGGCGTGCGGACCCGGGTCACTCTGGGTGAAGATGAAGGTCTCGTGCCAAAGATCCTGCCAATAGATCCGATCGGCTTTGGCCAGCAGATGGTCGTCGGGCAGCGCCACCATCAAACGCTCGGGCCAGAGATGACGCCGGTTGAGCTTGTCGCCGTGCAACATTACCGGGACGACAGCGACGTCTATGGTGCGCGACGCGAGTCCCCGGGTGAGCGCGTCGAAGCCAGCCTCAACGACCCGCAGCTCGACGTCAGGGAAGCGTCTGAAAAAGTCTTGCATGATTGCGCGTAGGTTCCCCATCGACAGCGCGGTGCTCAAGCCGATGCCGAGCCTCCCAGCCTCGCCTTTGGCGACCGACCTCGCGTTGCTGGTCAACAGATCGATGTCATCAAGAATGCGACGCGCCGACCGGGCGAACTCGATCCCCGCAGGCGTGGGGACGGCGCCGCGCTTGGTGCGTTCGAACAGGGGCACGCCGAGGCGCTGTTCCAGCAATAGAATGCGTTTGCTCAGCGTCGTCTGACGCACACGAAGAGCCTGAGCGGCTTGTCTAAAGCTGGGGGACTCGGCCGCGATGACCGCGTAACGCAACTGGCGAAGCTCGAACGGCGCCACTTGGGCTACCACGCCTGTTCGATTTCGGAATTCGGAGGCCGCTGGGTAGCAACTTCCCCACACGCCCGCAGGAAGGTTTCGGCCCTCAATTCCCTCCAATGGATTGCTTCACGCTCGGCCGACCGATAGGCGCAAGAGCGTGAGACCATGTGTGTACAAGCGCCGCCGACGTAGTGACCATCGGAACCATGATTGAGCGCGTAGGAGCATGCGCGCACGATCAACCCGCACCTCCAGCGGACGGCCAATCTGGCAAGCATCATTTGCTCACTCACTTGGCTGCAGCCTCATCTGCCGAGATGCGCTCGCCCCCAACCGCCGCTGCCAGGCCACCCGCGCGGCCTGCTTTTCGTGGAGGAACTCGTCATCGTAGCGAAACCGGAACGCTACGGCCGATCCAACACGTTGTTCTAGAAGCGGAACCTCGCGAACCCCTTCAGGGGACCAGCGCGCCAGGAACAGGAGGAAAGCCTTGACCGATGTGTCGTTCACACCAGCCAGCGTGCTTGTGTGAAGGGCGCGAAAGGCTTCGAACGCCCGGTGGTCCAGGCGATAACCTGTGGATTGACGTATCGGACCCCGCACCCCGAGCGCGTCGCGTGTTCTTCCCCAAAGGAAGTTAGTTGTGAAGCCATCTTCGGGAAGGCGTCCGCGCGGGACCAAAGTTTGCGTTTCCGCTCCTCGGAGGGCCGAGAGAAGGTCAAGGTCGTCAGCGAACTCGAAATCTCCGCAAGGTCCGAAAACCATGGCGATAGAGATTCTCTCCCGGACGTAGCCGGTGTCACCCACGCCTATTGGCTCAATATTGGAATGGTCCACCAATCCTGTATGACCGACGATCTTCACGGGAAAAGGCCGCGCGTCAGCTTGGCCTTCCGTACAACCTCGACCCCGATGGCGAGGGCGGCGTTGCGTTGGGAGATGCCGTCGCGTTCGGCGCGATGGAGCACCTTCTGGAAGGACCGTTCCAAGATACGGTCGAGCTTGTCGTTGACCTCGGTCACATCCCAGAAGAACTGCTGCAGGCCCTGCACCCATTCGAAATAGCTGACGATCACGCCGCCAGCGTTGCAAAGGATGTCGGGCAGCACGAACACATCCCCGCGCGCCTCGAGGATCTTGTCGGCGGCTGGCGTCGTCGGGCCGTTGGCGCCTTCCGCCAGAATCCGACATTGCAGGCGATCCGCGTTGTCCTGGGTAATCACCTGCTCCATGGCGGCAGGCACGAGGATGTCGCAGGGCTGGACTAGCAATTCCTGCGGATCGAATAGGCTCTCCTCAGAAAAGCCGCGCAAGACCCGATGGCGGCGGACATGCTCGTCCAGAGCCGACACATTCAAACCGCGGACATCGTAAAAAGCCGCGGTGTGGTCGCTGACCCCGACGATCTTGACCCCACGGCTGGCGAGGCTACCCGCCGTGACCGAGCCGACGTTACCGTAACCCTGGATGATCGCAGTCGCGCCCGACGGGTCCATGGCCAGACGATCCATGGCCCGGCCGATGAGATACGCGACGCCCCTGCCCGTGGCCTCCCGCCGTCCCAAGGTGCCGCCCGTCTCGACGGGCTTGCCGGTGACGATCTCGGAGACGGTCTGACCTTGGTACATGGAGTAGGTGTCCATGAACCAGGCCATGACCTGCTCGTTGGTGCCCATGTCGGGGGCCATCACGTCGGTGTGCGGGCCTACGAAGGGGATCATCTCCTGCATGTAGCGCCGGGAGAGGCCTTCTAGTTCTCGCGGCGAGAGGGCGTAGGGGTCCACGGTGACCCCGCCTTTGCCGCCGCCGTAGGGCAGGCCCGCCAAGGCGCATTTCCAACTCATCCAGATCGCCAGAGCGGCGACTTCGCCCAGGTCCACCGAGGGCGAGAACCGCGTGCCGCCCTTGGTCGGCCCGAGGGTCAGGTGATGCTGGACTCGATAGCCCTGGAACACTGCCGTGGAGCCGTCGTCGCGGTGGATGGGGCAGGACACGGCGATCGCGCGCTTTGGCAGCAGTAGCCGGTCGCGCTCGTCTTCAGTGATGTCCAGGTGGTCGGCGACGCCGTCGAATTGACGTCGCGCCATCTCGAAAACGGGACCCGCGTAGAGCGCATGCTTCTGCATTGAGGTTTGCCTTGAAACGGTGCGAGCGTTTGCAGGAACCTGAAGCGCGGCTCCCCAGCACTGGAGTTGAACCACTCGCATTCACTTGCGATGCGCCCGCTTGTGCCGCGCGCTTTCGAGGTAACGGTGCATGGCGTGCGGATAATCCGAGGATCACACCGCACCCCGAAACGGTCTCGCCCGCGGATGACCTTGTTGGTGGGCGAGCGGGCTGCGAAGCCATAAGCGCATCGCCGCAGGTCAACGAGGCGCGATGGACGCAGGAGTCACGCGCCTCATCGAACCGACGCAGATAGTCGCGGCACGCGTTGGCGCTGCGTGCCGCGAGTTGGTCGGTCACGCCCGGACAGCCTTAAGCACATACAATGGAGCTTGTGGGCACCCAATAACGGTCAAATACCCGGCTTCAGGTAACCGCTGCCAGGCAGTGGCTTCAAGGCCTGGGCTATCGGAGAAGCTTCGGCGATGTAAACCCGGTCAGGGCGTGTGACGATGAACGCGACATAGTCGGCGACGTCTTCGGGTTGGAGCAGCTTCGAGCGATCATCGACGTGGTTGTCGGAGCGCTGCTGGGTGTCGACGGCGCCCGGCGTGAGCGCGGTGGCTTTGACGCCGAATTCGATGCCCTCGGCGTCCGTCGTCTGGGTGAACCCAAGCATGCCGAACTTCGACGCGGCGTAGGCGCCGAATTTCGCCGACGCCACTTTGCCGGCGCGCGAGACGATATTGACGATATGTCCGCTGCGCCGGTCGCACATATGCCCAAAAAAGGCCTGCGTACAAAGGAAAGTGCCTTTGAGATTGATGGCCATCATCCAATCCCAATCCTCTTCCTTGATATTCGGAATAGAATTGTGGATCGCCACGCCGGCGTTGTTCACCAAAATGTCGACCGCACCGAAGCGATCGAATGCCGCTTGCGCCAAGGCCGTGACCTGAGATTTGTGCTGGACGTCGGTCGGAACGGCGAGCGCCTCGGCA
>Ga0302314_10000285_pt1 | contig 91546 bp, 90 predicted proteins | sample III_Palsa_N2_3_FD_200533 | JGI IMG/M metagenome (GOLD analysis project Ga0302314, IMG submission 200533) | Peat permafrost microbial communities from Stordalen Mire near Abisko, Sweden - III_Palsa_N2_3 | ecosystem: Environmental > Terrestrial > Soil > Palsa > Peat permafrost | place: Sweden...
GAGGCAGCCAAGCAGCGTCGACTTACCGGCCCCGTTCTCGCCGACAAGCGCCGTGCGGGCGTCGTCGAGCAGGAAGCTGACGCCCGAGAATACCTTGCGCGTTCCGTGGAAGAACGCGCCCTGCTCGACGCCGAGAACGGCCTGGGCCATGGAACCGCGGTCCGGAAAATTGGAAGCCGCGGTTCATGCGGCCGGCGCCCGGCCGCGTCAAGCGAGTGCGGTCAGGCCGATCGGGCGCGGAACAGGAAGTGGTAGGCCAGCAGCACGACGATGGCGCCGATGGTGGCGACGATCAGGCTGGGGATGTTGAGGCCGGTCACACCCGTATGACCGAAGAAACTGAACAGCCAGCCGCCGACGAAGGCGCCGACCACGCCAAGTATGATGTCCATGAACAGGCCGGAGCCCGACTTATTGACGATCTTGCTGCCGATGAAGCCGGCGACGAGACCGAGGACCAGCCACGAAAGGATACCCATCTGTCGTCTCCCTGAGGACGCACGGCGCGGACATTGATTCGCCCGTCTGAGCGCAACCGAATTGTGACAGAAATGGTTCCCTCCAACGGACACGCTTGCGTGAGAAGCCGCCGCCGGGGCCGTTAATTACCGTTGTTTACGGTCGCCGCCGGTCGAGCGCCGCGTAAGCCCCGACCAGGTTTTCGCAGGCGGCGCGCAGCACGGCGCCCTGGGCGTCTGCCAGGCGCTCGCCGCTTTCGCATTCGACGATGGCGCGCCAGTCGGCGGGCAGGCCAAGGGCCGCATCGCCTGCGCAAAGGGCTTCGAGCAGGCGGGCGCTGGCCGGACCGCTGAGCACCAGCGCCCGCCGCACCCGCTCGCCGGCCCTGAGGCGGGCGTCGAGACCGGCGTCGTCGCCCGGCCCGCGGTCGATACGTTCGGCGTAAGAGGCGACGCCGCCGGCCAGGGCGCGGGCGATGGTCAGATCGCGCTGCAGGCGGCGCACCGCCTCCAGCGCCGGGCCAGCCAGCAGGCGGTCGAAGACGTCACGGCGGCGGGCGCGGACGCCAAGGCCCGGCTCCGGCGTCGTCTCCACGTCGGCGTTGGCCGGCAGCGCCAGGGCGGCAGGGTCGAGACCCCAACGGGTCGGATCCCGCGCCTCGGCACGGCGCCTGGCCAGCTCCAGCGGATCGGCCGGCCTTGCTTTCCTGCGCCGGCCCATCAGTCGAGCCATCCCAGGGCGGCGAGTTCCTCCAGCAGCCGCTCAATGGGCTGCATTCGGCCGCGACGGGCGATCCGGCGGTGGGCCCGGCAATAGGTCTGCAAACCGCAGGGATTGCAGCACGATCTGGTCTCCTGGCCGCGGCCATCGACGGGAAAGGCGCATTCGCCGGGCTGGCGGGTGAGCCACGGGCGGGGACGGGCGGCGATCTCTGAGGGACGATGGATGCTCATGCACGCATGATTGCATACCGCAATGTCTCGCGCGATTCGCAATTTTGCATTTCGCCTGACGACTATCTCGCCATTGTTTGCATAATGCGGCATGCCTCGTGATCCGGTGCGCAACTATCTGAAGGTGTGGCGCGAGTTCCGCGGCTTCACCCAGGCCCGACTCGCCGAAGCCATCGGCACGACCGGCGCGGTGATCAGCCTCATCGAGGCCGGCGAGCGGCGGCTATCGGACAAGTGGGCGAACAAGATCGCCCCGGTGCTCGGCACGCGGGCCGGGTTCCTGTTCGACACCGACCCTAACGATCTCGATACCGACATCCTCGAGATCTGGACCTCGATCCCCGAAGAGCGCCGCGCCCAGGCGCGCGAGGTGCTGAAGACCTTCCGCGTGCCCGCGAACGAAGGCTAGGCGTCGAAGGCTGACATCAGAGTTCCGCAGCGTCAGCGCCGCGTGGGCCAGACGCCCGTTCCTCGTCCAAAAGCCAATGGCTGCTCTCGACCCGAAGCGGACTCTAGCCGCCGGCGTTCGTCGCGCTCTTGGCGGCCAACAGGGCCTCGCCCCTGGCCATGATCTCGTCGAAGCGCGGATCTTCGCGCAGAGGATCGAAATCCGAGTCGTTACGCGCGGTCGTCACCAGTCCGCCCTGTGAAAGGTCGAAGGCGGCGCCGAGCAGTTCCAGCGCGTAGTCCACATCCTTCAGCCGGACCATGGCGCAAGCGAGGTTGAAGCGAAGACTGGAATCGTCGGGGTCGATCAGCAGGGCGTGGCGGGCCCAGTCGTGCGCGCGATCGGCGTCTCCGAGCACGGCGAGGGCGCCGACGCCGTAGGCCAGAAGGTTGCCGTTGTCGGGCTCCCGGGCGACGGCCTTCTCCAGCCGCTCGATCGCCCGCTGCGCCGCCGACCTGGCCCCATCCGGATCGCCGAGGGCTTCATGGCATTGCAGAGACACGAACAGCGAGGCGCCGTCGTCTTCGTCGATCGCGGCGGCGGCTTCGAAGAAGCGGATAGCGTCAGCATGGCGTCGTCGCCGCAGGGCGACATCGCCGGCCTGCAGATTAGCCAGGTGCGAGTCGGGATCGAGGGCGAGCGCGGCCTCGGCCTCTGTCCAGGCCGCTTCTAGCTCGCCGCGATTAAGCAGGATCCTGGCTTTGGCGGCATGGGCCTCGGCAAGACCGGGATCGAGCGCCAGAGCCCGCTCCGCCTCCGCCCAGCCGTCGCCCTGGGCCGCTCGCGAGTCCCGAGCCAGCCCGGCCTTGCAGACCGCCATAAGGGCCCAGGCGCGCCCGTAGCCGGGATCGAGCCCGACGGCCTCCTGGCACAACCGGATGATCAGCGGGCGCCGTTTGGCGGACATGCTCACGTAGTAGCGCCGCGCCATCAGATAAAGGTTGTAGGCCTCGACATTGTCGGTGCCGCGCTGGGCGATCGCCTTCTTCTCTTCCGGCAGCAGCTTGACCTTGAGCGCGGCGACCACCGCCTGGCTGATCTCGTCCTGCAGGGCGAAGATGTCGGTGAGGTCGCGGTCCCATCGCTCGGCCCAGGTGTGCTCGCCGCTGGCCCCGTCGATCAGCTGGGCGGTGATCCTCACCCGATTGCCGGCCTTGCGGATCGAGCCTTCCAGCACGTGGCTGACGCCTAGTCTCCGGGCTACCTCCGGAATCTCGACGTTCTTGCCCTTGAACGTGAACGCCGTGTTGCGCGCGATCACACCCAGGGCCGAGACCTTGGAAAGGTCGGTGATGATGTCCTCGCTGACCCCGTCGGAGAAATACTCCTGCTCCGGATCCCCGCTCATATTGGAGAACGGCAGCACGCAGATCGAGAGCTTGCGGGTTGCGGCCGCAGCCTTCGACGCGGGTGCGGCGGTCGCCGCGCCGGTCAGCGCGGCGATGGCCCCGACCACCTGCTTCCAGCCAGGATGATCCGTCTCCCCGGCCCAGCCGCGCAGCTCGGCGCACTGGATGCGATCGAAGGGCATGGGCAGGCGCACCGCATCCAGACTGAGCTGAACCAGCTTGCGGTCGTTGCGGGCGCGGTCGGCTTCCGACTGCACCCACTCCGACTTTGCGGCTTCCGCCGACCAGATCACGACCACGGCCTTGGCCTTCGCCAGCCGTTCCTCGATCACCTCGGCGTAGGCGCGGTTGGCGGGAATCTCGTCGTCGCGCCAGACAACATAGCCGAGCGCACGCAGGGTCTCGGCCACCTGCTGGGCCTGGGCGGCGCTCGACCTGGCGTAGGAAATGAAGATGTCGGACATGCGGTCGCGACCCCATCCCCGATCGCAAGCGTGAGCTTATCGAGCGCGCCTCAGGTCAGGCAAGGGAAAGCTCGGCCGCCCTCAATCGCGTGGAGAGCCAAGGTCCGCTTCCCACCCCACAGCGGACTCTCCCGACGTCCGCTTAAGAGCGACAACGCTTCCCTGTCCCCTATCCCAACGCTCCCGCCAGCCCCAACCCCGCCGCCGCCGCCAGACACCACAGCGGATTGAGCTTGGTGCGCCAGGCGACGAGGGCGGTGGCGATGGTCACGGCCGCGAGGCGCCAGCTGGTGTCGGCCCCGCGGGTGAGCAGGAGGGCGCTGGCCCCGATGAAGCCCACGGTCACCGGCGTCAGACCGGCGGCGATCGCCTTGCCAACGCGGGTGAGGCGCCAGCGCTCCCAGGCCCTGGAGACGAAGTAGGTGAGCAGGCAGGTGGGCGCGCACATGGCCAGGGTGGCGACGATGGCCCCCGGGATGCCGGCCGCCTTCCAGCCGACCAGGGTGGAGATCATCACGTTGGGGCCCGGCGCGGCGTTGGCGATGGCGAAGAGGCGGGCGAACTCGGCGTCGGTCGTCCAGTGGCGCAGGCTGACGGCCAGGCGATGGATCTCCGGCACGACGGCGTTGGCCCCACCGAACGCCACCAGCGAGAGCAGTATGAACTGGACGGCGAGATCGCCGAGAATGCCCCCTTCCCCCTTCATGCCCGGCGGCTCCAGGCGACGGCGATGCTGAGCGGGGCCAGGGCCAGCACCACCCAGACGAGAGGCAGCCGCAACAACCCCACCGCGGCGAAGGCGACGGCGACGAACGGCGCAGCGCTGATTGGCCGGGCGCGGACGACCGGCCAGGCCATCTTCAGGGCGGTGGCGATGACAAGGCCGCAGGCCGCCGCGCCGAGGCCGGCCAGCATGGCGGGCGCGCGGCCCTCATTGCCCCAGCGTCCGTAGAAGGTCGCCAGCACCAGCACCAGGGCGACCGGCGCGCCGAGCAGGCCGGTGACGGCCGCCAAGGCCCCGGTCGGGCCGGCAAAGCGCGCGCCGACGACGATCGAGACATTGACGATGTTGGGCCCGGGCAAGGTCTGGCAGAGGGCCAGGGTCTCGTTGAACTGGGCCTCGTCGAGCCAGCGTCGCCGCTCGACCAGCATGCGCCGGGCAAAGGGCAAGACGCCGCCGAACCCCGACAAACCCACCGTCAGGAAGGCGTTGAACAGGGCGGCGGGGCCGGGCGACTCGTTTTGCGAAGATTCGGCGTATTCCATTTTGCAATCTTCTATTGCCAAGTCAGTTGCATTATGTAATCATTTTGAGCATGATGCCCTCGCACGCGGAAGCCCTCTTCGAATGCTGCTCCGAACGGTTCGAGGCGCCTCTGGCCGTGGCCGAGCGCGAGCTGCGCCTGATCGCCGCCCTGGCCGAGGCGATCGGCCGCGCGCTCTGCGAATGGAGCGTGCTTGTCGCCGAGATGGAGCTCGCCCGGAGGCTCGACAGCCCGCGCGCCCGCGACCTGGTGCTGGAGACGGTGTTCGACGAGACCCTGGCGCCGCCGGCCTGGCGGGTGCTGGCTGAGCTGATGGCGGCGACGTGACGCCGTTCCGCGCCATCGGCGGCATGGTGACAGCCGACCACGGGCCGATCCGCCTCATCGAGGCCCGCGCCCTGGCCGCCGCCTACGCCCGCGAGGCCGCGATTGGCGACGGCGCGTGGCGAGCGATCGCCCTCAGCCGCGCCGAAGCGCTCGACAGTGCGGTGCGGGAAGCGACGGACTGGCGACGGGCGGCCGGCTGGGCCGATCCGGACGCCGCCGACGCTCACGCGCGGCGCCCGCCGCGGGGGGCGCCATGAAGCCCCTCGCCCGCGTCGACCGGCAGGGGCAGGAAGAACAGCACCGAGATGAGTGAGACGAGCCCGACGGCGATGTAGGCCGGGCCGATGATGTCGGCGGTCAGGTGCTGGGCGTGATGGGCGACCATCGAGAGGTGCAGAAACATCGCCGCCATGCCGATGCCCATGCTCTGGGAGAGCTGCTGGGCCATGGTCGACAGCGTCGAGGCGCGGCTCATGCGGCCGTGCTCGACGTCGGCGAAGGCGATGCCGTTGAGCGAGGTGAACTGCAACGAGCGGAAGAAGCCGCCGGTCAGCAGCACGGCGTAGAGGAACCAATGCGGCGTCTGGGGCCGGAAAAGCGCGTAGGCCATGAAGCTGGCGGCGACGATGACGGCGTTGACGATCAGCGTCCGCTTGAAGCCGAAGCGGGCCAGGATCGGCGGGGCGCAGGTCTTCATGACCAGGGCCGCGGCGGCGCTGGCGAAGGTCATCAATCCGGCCTGCAGAGCGGTCAGGCCGAAGGCCACCTGCAGCAGCATGGCCATCATGAACGGGGTCGCGCCCATGCCCATGCGCATGAAGGCGCCGCCGACCGTGCCGGCGCGGAAGGTTTGGACGGCCAACAGCTTGAGATCGAGGATGGGATTGGCGATGCGCTTCGCGCGCCAGGCGTAGAGCGCCATCATAGCCGCGCCGCCGGCCATCATGGCGCCGATCGCCAGCGGCGGCAGAGGCCCGCGGCCCATGTTGTCGAAGCCCCAGACGACGCCGCCCATGCCGAGGCCGGTGAGCACGAAGCCGGTCCAGTCGAGCGGGCCCACCGCCTCCTCGCGCACGTCGGCGATGAACTTCCACACCAGCACGACGCCGAGCGCGGCGATCGGCAGGTTGAGAAAGAAGATCCAGCGCCAGGAACCGTACGTGATGATGAAGCCGCCGATCGGCGGACCGATCACCGGGCCGAGCAGGGCCGGCATGGTCAGCACGCTCATCGCCCGCACGAGGTGGTGGCGCGGCGTGGCGCGCAAGAGAACGAGCCGTCCGACCGGCGTCATCATCGCCCCGGCCGCGCCCTCGAAGGCCCGCGCGGCCAGCATTTCCCAGAGATTGGTGGCGAAGCCGCAGAAGGCGCAGGCGGCGGCGTAGGCGACGATGGCGATCAGGAAGACCCGCTTGGCGCCAAAGCGGTCGGCCACCCAGGCGCTGACCGGCAGGAACACCGCCGAGGCGAGGATATAGATGGTGATCGCCGAGCTGAGGCGGATCGGATCCTCGCCGAACGAGCGGGCCATGGTCGGCAGGGCGTTGGCGATGACCGTGGCCGACAGGGTCTGCATGACCAGGGCCCCGCCGATGATGGCCGGGACGAGCGAGGAGAACTTCTTGTCCTCGGCCTCGAAGACCGGTTCCGGAATGGCGACCGCATCGGCCATCAGCGATCCCCCGCCAGGCGGCGCAGGGCCTCGGCCGCCGCGGCGAGCGCGCGCCGGTCGCGGGCGCCAAGCGCCGCGAGCCGCCGGACCAGCCACTCGTTGCGCTGGGCGCGGATGGCGTCGATGGCGGCCTGGCCGGCTGGCGTAACACGCAGGCCGATGCGGCGGCGATCCTCGGCTTGCGGCGCCTCGCGCTCGATCCAGCCGGCGGCTTCCAGACGCTTCAGGTGGGCCGACATCGAAGGCGCGGTCATCTGCTCGGTCTCGGCGATGGCGCCGGCCGTGATCCCTGGGTGCTTGAAAATGTGGGCGAGCAACTGGGCGTCGAGCGCCGAGACGCCGGCCTTCTGGGCCTCGCGGCGCAGCTGGCGCGAGACGCGCAGCAGGCCGGGGCGCAGCGCCTCGGCCAGCGCGATGAGGTTGTCGTCGATTTCGAGCAGCGTCACGATTCGGCCATATAGTTAGTTAGGCAACATAACTATATTCGGAGCCACGGTGGTGCAAGTGGGCATTTCTCCAATCCCGCTCATCCCGTGCAAGCCGCGAGAGCGGCGCGACGCGGGACCCAGGCTTTTTATGAAACACCGGGCTCTATGAGGAAAAAGCCTGGGTCCCGGCCTTCGCCGGGATGAGCGGAGGGGGAGACCGATCCGGCGTCGCGAAGTCGCGAAGAGAGTCTATACTTCGAGGCTGGTCAGGGAGGGCCAGACCATGCAGGCGCGCTTCACGTATGCGATCAAGTTCGTGGCCGACATGGACAAGGCCGTGGCCTGGCATCGCGACACCCTTGGCCTGGCGGTGAAGTTCTCGACGCCCGGGTGGAGCGAGTTCGACACCGGCGAGGTGACGCTCGCCCTGCACATCGCCAGCGACAAGAATCCGGCCGGCGGGGTGGAGCTGGGCTTTGCGGCCGAGGACCTCGCCGCGCTCTACGCGAACCGCACGCAGAACGGCCTCGACTTCCCGGCGCCGCCGCGGCTGGAGCACGGCGTGCTCCTGGCCCAGATCCGCGATGGCGAGGGTGCGGCGATCTCTCTCAGCGGGCAGCCTTGAGACGACTGGCCGCCGCAGTCGTCACAAGCAGGTGCTAGAAGTTCACAGGCTTGAACCGCGGGAGGCGAGACCATGAACGGGAGCGCGCTCAGCCAGATCGACACCTTTGTCGTGCTGATGCTGGAGAACCGGTCTTTCGACCACCTGCTCGGCTGGCTCTACGCCGGCGCCAACAACTTGAGCCCGACGGGTCAGGCCTTCGACGGTCTGACTGGCCAGGAAAGCAATCCGGCTTCGGACGGATCGCCGGTCCAAGTGTTCCGCATCACCAGCGCCACGGCCAACGCCGCCTTCATGCCGGGCGCCGACCCGGGCGAAGGCTATGCGGCGATGAACGACCAGCTGTTCGGCAGCATCACGGCGCCGCCCAGCCAGCCGACCGTCTCCAACCAGGGGTTCGTGAAAGACTTCGCCTACACGCTCGGCTGGCAGGCCAAGGAGAAGGGCTGGACGATCCTCGCCGGAACCACCGAGTCCGCCATCATGGGTTGCTACGACCCGACCATGGTCCCGGTGCTGAGCGCCCTGGCGAGCGGGTTCGCGGTCTGCGACCAGTGGTTCTGTTCGGCCCCGACCGAAACCCTGCCCAACCGCGCCTTCGTCCACGCCGCGACCTCGCAGGGCCACCTTAAGGACCGGGATTCACCCTACACGGCGCCGACGATCTTCGGGGCGCTGACGGCCGCGAACGTCAGCTGGCGGATCTTCGGCTATGCGGCGACGCCGCTGACGAAGAGCGATTTTCCGGACGTGCAGCAGGCGCCGGGCGCCAACTTCGGCGTCTTCACAGACTTCCAGGCCGCCGCCACGGCGGGGACCCTGCCTGCCTACAGCTTCCTCGAGCCCGAGTGGAGCGGAACGGGCCAGAACGACCAGCATCCGGTCTCCGACATCGCCGCCGGCGAGCAGCTGATCTATCAGGTCTATCAAGCTCTGAAATCCGGACCGAAGTGGGCGAGCACCCTCTTGGTCGTCACCTATGACGAGTCCGGCGGCCTTTACGATCATGTGGCGCCGCCGTGGACCGCGACCCCGCCGGGCGACGGCAGCGTCGGCGAGCTGGGCTTCGGCTTCAACCGCTTCGGACCGCGAGTGCCGGCGGTGCTTGTCTCACCGCTGATCGCCGCGGGAACGGTGTTCCGCGCCCCCGCCGGCGGCCCGCAGCACGACCACACCGTGATCCTCAAGACCCTCGAGAACCGCTATGGCCTGAAGCCGCTGACGCAGCGCGACGCCGCCGCCAGCGACCTTTCCGGCGTGCTGACGCTGGCGGCGCCGCGCACCGACGATCCGCTGGCTGGCGTGACGCCGCCGGCCCTCAGCCCGCCGACGTCTGCCGCGAACCAGCCGACCCACCTGCAGATGATCCAGGCCGCCCTCGCCGCCGACCTGCCGGCTCCCGGCGAGGCCCGCACAGCCCCGGCGCCACAGCTGGCTACTGCCGCGGACTACGACCGCTACATCGCGGCGCGCGAGGCCGGCTGGGAGGCGGTCAGATCGCAAAATCCGGCTGAGCGGTGAACGAGACGACAGCGTATGGCCTTGGGCGAATCGACTTGTATTCGTTAACGCTCTGGGTCACCCTGCGCCGTTGGGGGACCTTGAGAGATCACAGATTCAATGTGACCCACATGGTGGGCTGGGCATGTGTAAGCCCCGCCGGACGTGCGTAATTCAGGGAAATCCGCGAACGCCGATCGATTGGCCGGCCGTCGCGCCAAGGAGCACGCAGTGTTGGACTACACATTTGAGCGTCAGCAAGGAACACCTAAGCCGTGGCCGAGCGGCCACGGCCAGCAGAACGTTCCGACCCCAATTCTTATCGAGAATTCAAAGTGATCGTGCCGCCGGAATGCACGAGTTGGGTCGCCTCCGCGGGCGCCCCCCAAGCCCACGCTGAATTCGACGACGGCAAGCGGCTCTACGCCAGCGGCACCCATCCTGAGATGGGCTCTGGCGAGAAGATGGCCGCCTTGATGGAGTGCATCGCCAACGTCCGGCCCTGGCGGCAGCATCTCGAGCTCGCCGCCGATCTGATGGGACTCTACAAATATGTCAGCGCGCCGCCGACCGATCGCGAGAACCGATTCGGTGGTTCGCCCGACCAGCTTCTCGCGAGCATGATCCAGGGCGAACTCGGGGCCGCGCCCGTCGGGAGCCTGTCGCCCGCCGATCGCGCCGCCTTTGTCGAACTGGTGAAGTGGCACTTCCAGGAGTTGGACTTTCGAGCCAGAACCTTCGCTCGAGCCGAAGCCCGCGTCGCCGACCTGACTGTCGATCGCCGGGCGGGCGCCTTGCGCGCGACCAAGCTCTGGGAGGCTGTCATCGAGGCTCGCCTCGAAGCGGCCGAACGGTTGTCGGCCTTCTCGGCCCGGCTGTCCGCCGGGCGGGCCCGCTTTGAGCAGGTCGATATCGCGCCTCCGGCGATTCAGCTCGATTTCAAACTCGATTGTCCCGAGGGCTGGTCGACCCATGAGTTCGACACCTTGACCGATCGCTTCCTGATCAGCCGGACGATGCAGAAGCGGTTTCTCGCCGACAGCCGCGGACCGATCAAATCCGAGGCCGCCACGTCCCGTAACCATGACGCGGCCAAGCCCGGCAACGGGGTCCGGGCGCAGAGCGAAATCGGCATCCTGACCGGCAAGGATCTGGGCAACCCCAGCTACGCCTAGGCAAGCTGGCGCGTCGTCAGATCGAAACCGACGGCTGGGCGGTGAACGCCGCCCAGGTCAGCCAGGCGAAGAAGATCACCCCGACAGCCATGACGAGGCGGAAGCGCGTGGCCCCGGCGACGCCGCTATAGAACCGCGCCAGCGCCGTCGTCGGGACCACGAGGATGGCCAGGCCCTTGAGCAGGGTTACCCAGCCGATGACTGTGACGGCGATGGTCACCGCCCCGCCGCTCCACAGGTTGTGGCCGACCACCATGGCGACGCCGCCGGCCAGGGTGAAAATGCCGGTCACCCAGAGCAGACCGGGTTGGCTGGTCATCGAGGCGATCGCCGTCAGGCTGGATTTCGGCCGGGCGACCAGGGCGGCGCACATGATCAGGCAGGCGAGGCCGATGAACCGGCCCAGATAGACGGTGAGCGGCGACACGGCGTTCCTCCGTTTTGTCCACAGATAGCGCAGATTGGCGGGGAGCGGGACGCGGGCCGGCTTGCACCAGGGCAGATCGCCTGCGATGTTATAACTCGCGTAACCACAGGAGGCGCTGATGACCCAGCTCAAGGTCCGCAGGATCGGCAATTCACTCGGCGTCGTGCTGCCCCGTGAGGTCATTGCCCGTCTGGATGCCGGCGAAGGTGAAGCACTCCACCTGCGCGAAACCCCGGATGGCGGCTATCGTTTGACGGCGCACGATCCCGACTTCGAAGCCAGAATGGCCAAGGCGGACGACATCATACGCCGCTACCGCGATACGCTGCATGTCCTCGCCAAATGAGCCGACCTGGATCGACGCGCGCGACGCCCTGATCCTGCACGAACGCCTGCTGGCGCTGCACGGCGGCGCTGACGGCGTGCGCGACGACGGTCTGCTCCTCTCCGCGCTGGCGCGCCCCCGACAGCGCGCCGCCTATGACGCGACAGCCGATGTTCCCACGTTGGCGGCGCTCTACACTGCGGGCGTGGTGGGAAATCATCCGTTCGTGGACGGCAACAAACGCACCGGCTTCCTGCTGGGCGTACTGTTCCTGGAGCTGAACGGCTGGTCCTTCGCCGCCCATCAGGAGGACGCGGCCAACGCGGTCATCGCGCTGGTGGCCGGCGAGATCGACGAGGCAGCCTACGGGGCGTTCCTGGCGGCTAACGCATCGGAGCTATCGCCGCCGCCCAGCCGCTGAGGGTGTCGGCGAACAGCTGCGGGTCCTGGCCGTGCATCGAGTGGCCCATCTGCGGGAACGAGCGATAGTCGACCCGCTGGCCGGCCTGCTCAATGATCTCGCGAACCTTTCCGGCCTGCAGATCGGAAATGGCGCCGATGACGAAGCCGGTCGCCTCCTCCACGTGCCGGAAATGGTGAGTGAAGAGCACCGGAACCTTCACCGCCTCCAGCATGCGGCTGTGATCGCAGCTCGCAGCCACCGTTCCCGTCCAGAAGGCCCGACCCCATTCCGGATCGTACTCCTTCAGGTTCTGCGACGGCTCGGCGGTCTGCGGGCGGAGCATGACCATCCACGGCGGCAGTTCATTGGCCGCGTTGGCGACCATGCCGTTCCAGTCGCCGACCTCCCACTGATCGCCGAGATACTTGGCGAACATCGCGAACATCGGCCCGATCGCCTGCCGGATCGAGTGGCCGCAGGCCGGATTGGTCTCGGAGGCGAAGAGCGGCGGGTCCTCGTAGTGGGCGGCGCGGACAAGGCCGGGCGGCGCATAGGCGGAGAGCCAGGCCGCCAGCACCCCGCCGGACGACAGGCCGCTGACGATGGCTGGTCGGCCGATGACGCCCTGGACGAACCGCACCAGATCATTGCCCATATTGTCGAGCGTGTAGCGTCCCGGCGTGCGGCCGGAGCGGCCTTGACCGCGCAGGTCGACCGCGAAGATCTGGAAGCGGTCCTTGAGCAGGTCAATGGCCGCTTCGTAACCCCACCAGGACTCGGTCTGTCCCGGCACGAAGAGCAGCGCGGGCATCGAGGCGTCGCCGGCTGTGGCATAGTTCAGCAGCACTTCGCCAGTGTCGAACAACTGCTCCGGGTGGCGGTGCGCAACGTAGGTCTCGTCCGGATTGTGAGGTCCATAGCGGCCGACCATCAGGCGGTCTCCTCTTGCTGCGCCCACGCCTGCCGGATGGCGTCGGAGGTATCGCCGCTCTTCCAGCCGGGCGGTCCGAAGACGACGCCGAACGCCTCGCGCAGGGAGCGGGCGGCGAAGAGGTCGCGGAAGATCGCTCCGAGCTCGCCGAACTCGACCACGAAGACATTGTGGGTCTCGAGGTCGTGGACCAGGCCGTAGCGCGACGGCTCCTCGTCGAGTTCGGGCTGGAAGCTGCCGAACAGGCGGTCCCAGATAATCAGGATGCCGCCGTAGTTGCGGTCGAGATAGCGCGGGTTGGCGCCGTGGTGGACGCGGTGGTGCGAGGGCGTGTTCATCACCGCTTCGAACCACGGCGGCAGGCGCCGCAGCCACTCGATGTGGATCCAGTACTGGTAGGCGAGGTTGATGCTGTGCTGGAGGACGATCATCCACGGCGGGAAGCCAAGAAACGCCAGCGGAACCCACGGCAGCCAGTTTGAGCCGACGATCTCGGCCGTCCACGGCTGCCGGAGCGCCACCGAGAGGTTGTAGCGCTGCGAGGAGTGGTGGGTGACGTGCGAGGCCCACCACCAGCGCACGCGGTGGCTGAGGCGATGGAACCCGTAGTAGGCGAGGTCGTCGGCGAAGAAGAGCACCACCCACGACCACCAGTCGGTCGGCGAGAAGGTGAAGATGCGATGCTGGTAGGCGAAGCCGTAGATCGCCAGCAGCAGGGCGACGGCGACGAACGACTGCACGAGCACACCGAGCGCGGTGGCGAAGTTCACCGCCGCATCCTTGTAGTCGTAGCGGGTCTTGATGAGGCCGAAGCGACTGGCGCCGATCTCGGTCGCCAGAGCCACGACGTAGAAGGTGTCGAACGCCGCGTTCAGCGTCGCGCTGATGGTCACAGACGCGCGCCCTACTCCGCGGCGAGCGCCAGGGCCGCCCCGGAGGTGAGGCCGGTCTTGGCGGCCAGTTCGGCCTTGGCCGCTTCGTATTCGGCCGCCAGGCGGGCGACGAGATCGCCAGCCCCCGGCGCGTGCCGGACGGCGCCGATCCCCTGGCCGCAGCCCCAGATGTCGCGCCAGGCCTTGGCGCTCTGGTTGCCGCCGGAGCCGAAGTTCATCTTCGAGGGGTCAGCCTGCGGGAGATTTTCAGGGTCGAGGCCGGCCGCCACCACGCTGGGGCGCAGGTAGTTGCCGTGCACGCCGGTGAAGAGGTTGGAGTAGAGGATATCCTCGCCGCGGCTCTCGACGATCATGTCCTTGTAGCCTTGCGGCGCAATGGCCTCGGCGGTGGCGATGAAGGCCGAGCCGATGTAGGCGAGATCGGCGCCCATGGCCTGGGCGGCCAGCACCGAGCGGCCGTGGGCGATGGCCCCGGAAAGCGCGATCGGGCCATCGAACCACTCGCGCAGTTCCTGGATCAGGGCAAACGGCGAGAGCTGGCTGGCATGGCCGCCGGCCCCGGCCGCGACCGGGATCAGGCCGTCGGCCCCCTTCTCGATCGCCTTGTGGGCGAACACCTGATTGATGATGTCGTGCAGCACGATCCCGCCCCAGCCGTGGACGGCCGCGTTGACGTCCTCACGCGCGCCCAGCGAGGTGATGACGATCGGGACCTTGTATTTCGCGCAGAGGGCGACGTCCTCCTCCAGGCGGTTGTTGGTCTTGTGGACGATCTGGTTGACAGCGAAGGGCGCCGACGGCGTCTCCGGATGGGTCTTGTCCCAGGCGGCCAGCTCCTCGGTGATGCGGGCCAGCCACTCGTCGAGCTGGGCGATCGGGCGCGCGTTGAGCGAGGGGAAGGAGCCGACGATCCCGGCCTTGCACTGGGCGATGACCAGATCGGGCCCGGAGACGATGAACAGCGGCGAGCCGATCACGGGCAGGCGAAGACGATCCCGCAGGATGGGCGGCAGGGCCATGGAATTCCTCCGACTGAACGGCGATCACAAATAGCGGCCCGCGCGGGGCTGACAAGTCAGGCCTGCTGCGGCCCGAGCACGGGCGCGACCGGGTCGACCCTGATCTTGCCGCCGGCGAGGATCAACGCCAGGGCGGCGCAGGCCACAAGGCTGAGGCCGGCGTCGGCCGCATAGCTGGCCGCGAGGCCGCCGACGCCGTAGGCGTGGCCGTCGATGATCTGCATGTAGGTCAAAGGCACGCCGGCGGCGGCGCTGAGAAGCGCGAACTGGGTGGCGGCGAGCGGATTGTTCTCACCGTTGGCGCGCAGGGCGATCACGGCGATCAGCGAGTAGGACGCGGTCCACAGGCCGTTCTGGCCGAAGTCGGCGATGGCGAACCACAGCGGCGTCTTCGGCGCGATGATCAGCGACAGGGAGAACGCCGCCCCGATGACCCCGACGATGGGAAATAGCCGCTCCGCGGGCCAGCGCAGGGCCAGCGGCGGAATGACGAGGCCGCCCAGCACACCGGCGACGGCGACGCCGACGCCGCAGACGACACCGACGAAGGCCTCCGAGGCGCCATAGTCGGCGCCCAGGCTCGGCAAGGTGTTGCTGAGCGCGAAGTTGGCCGCCGGCAGAACCAGGAACAGGAGGAGCCAGCGCACCCGCACCTGGCCGAACAGGGACATCACGTCGCGCATGAAACGCGCGATGCTTTCTTGCCCGAGACGCGCGTCCGGCGGCGTCGCCGGGATCACCAGATAGAGCGGAATCGGGATCAGCAGGAGCAGGCCGATGGCGGCGGGCCCGACGACCGGCGGCAGGTTGCGCACAAGGAAGATCGCCACCGCGCTGGTCACGCCGACGCTGGCGACGTTGGCGATGGTCATCCAGGCGCCAAGCCGGTCCTTCTCTTCCTCGGTGGTCAGCCCGGAGAGCCAGCCGCCGACCGCCGCATTGTTGAGATTGTTGGCCAGGCCCATGGCCAGCAGCAGGACCGACAACAAGACCAGGTTGTGGGTGTCGAGGAGCGCGGCGAAGGCGAGAACGCCCGACAAGACGGCCAGGATGACGGCGTAGGTTTTGCGGGTGAGGCGCCAGTCGAGCACCGGTGCGAACAGAAAGGCTGTGAAGACCGAGACCAGCATGGTCGCCGTGACGTTGGCGATCAAAGGCTCTGGCGTGTGCTGGGCGGCGAGGATCTGGGGCGTGGTGACGAGCGCGACGGCGCCGCCGATACCGACCGGCAAGTTGCAGAAGCCCAGCAGCCAGACGGGCGGCAGCGACCGCTTCATGTGGCATGTCCCCCGGCTGGCCCGCATGGCCCCGAGGCACGATCAACCTTTACCTTGGGTCTTGGCAACAGGGATTGGCTCCACGGCCAGCAACTCGCTACAGAGCCCCGATGTCCGACGCCGTCCAGATCATCGCTCGCGGGCCGCGCGCGGTTTGCGAGGCCGCCGCCGGGCGGCTCGACGCCGAGGTCGAGGGGGCGACCTATTCGATAATCGAAGAGGACCCACCGGTCTGGCGCATCGACGCCTACCCGGTCTCCGAAGAGGAAGCCGCCGCCATCGAGGCGCAACTGGACGGCCTGACGGTCGCCCTCATCAAGCTGGCCGACGCCGACTGGATCGCCCTGTCGCTGTCGGGCCTGCCGCCAGTCGTCGCCGGCCGCTTCTTCGTCTACGGAGCCCACGACCAGGGGCTCGTCCCGCCAAACGCCATTTCCCTGCGCATCGAGGCCGGCGCGGCCTTCGGCACCGGACATCACGGCACAACGTCCGGTTGCCTGGAGGCCTTCGACGCCCTGCTCAAGGCGCGGCGGTTCGCTCGCGTGCTGGATGTCGGGACGGGCACCGGCGTTCTGGCCATCGCCGCCGCGCGCACCGGCGCGGACCACGTCGTCGGCACCGATATCGACGCCCCTTCGGTGCGCATCGCCGGCGAAAACGCCCACCTCAACCGCGCCCGCTGCCGGATGGTGCGGGCCGACGGTCTCGGCCACCGCGCCGTGGCGGGTCAGGCGCCCTATGACCTCGTTTTCGCCAACATCCTCGCCCGCCCCCTGATCGGCCTGGCGCAGGACATCCGCGGCGCGCTGAATCCTGGCGGCGTGGCCATCCTATCCGGCCTCCTGCGCGGCCAGGCGCGAGCCGTGAAGGCGGCCTATCTGGCGCGCGGTTTCCGCCTGGTGCGGCGGTTCAACATCGACGCCTGGACGACGCTGGTGCTGGAGAAGCGCTGAGTCAGTCGCCTTCCTCGGCGACGCCGCGACCCGCAAAGGCCAGGATCGCCGCGAGCAGACAGCCGGCGACGATCCCGAAGGTCAGGTCCTTGACGAGGGTGAGGCCGAAGGTGGCGGTGAGGACGGCCGCGCTGCGCCAATCGCGCGACAGACGGATGAACTCGGCCTTCTCGGCCATGTTCCAGCAGACCACGAGCAGCACGCCGGCGAGCGCGGAAAGTGGAATGAAGCGCGCCAGGGGCGCGGCCACGAGCATGAAGAGCAGGACGAATACGGCGTGCATCATGCCCGAGAGCGGACTGACCCCGCCGGCGCGGATATTGGCCGCGGTGCGGGCGATCGTGCCGGTGACGCTGAGGCCGCCGAACAGAGCGGAGGCGACGTTGGCGACTCCTTGCGCGACCAGCTCCATGTTGGAGCGGTGCTTGCGGCCCGTCATTCCGTCAGCGACCTTGGCCGAGAGCAGGCTCTCAATCCCGCCGAGCAGGGTGAACGACAAGGCCGCGGGGAGGATTTGCAACACGCGGGCCACGGACAATGCGGGCAAATGCGGCATCGGCAGGCCGTGTGGGAGATCTCCGAACCGGCTGCCGATCGTCTCCACCGGCAGGTGCAACAAGACGGCGGCCAGCGCGGACAGGGTCACGGCGATCAGCATGCCGGGCCACGCCGGTCTCAAGCGGCGCAGGCCGAAGATCACCGCCGCCGAGCCGAAGCCCAGCGCAAGGGCGGCGGGCCTCACGGTTGGCAGGGCCGAGGCCAGCGCCGCGAGCTTGGGGATCAGGGGCCCCGGCTCGACGCCGTGCAGGTGAAGGCCGGTCAGATCTTGGATCTGACTGGCGAAGATGGTGACGGCGATGCCGCAGGTGAAACCCACCGTCACCGCATGGGGGATGTGGCGGATCAGCGAGCCGAGCCGGGTGAGGCCGACCAGAGTGAGCATGACGCCCGACAGCGCCACGGTGAGCAGCAGGCCGTCCAGGCCGAACCGCGCGGTCGTCGCCGCCACCAGCACGATGAAGGCGCCGGCGGGGCCGCCGATCTGGTGCCGACTGCCGCCGAGCGCCGAAACCAGGAAACCGCCGACGACGGCGGTGTAGAGGCCGCGCTCGGGCGAGACGCCGGAGGCCACGGCGATGGCCATGGAGAGCGGCAGGGCGACGATCGCCACCGTTAGCGCGGCGAGCGCGTCCTTCTTGAAGGCTGCGGGGCCGTAGCCCTCGCCCAACGTCGTGAGGAGCTTGGGCCGGAAGAGATGCGCCGTGGCGGTTCCGTCAGGCATCAGACCTGTTCGCCGGTGACCGGAGGGCGGCCGATGCCGAGTGGCGGAAGGGTCGGATCGCGTAGCCGGACACCTCGGCCGCCGACACTGCTGACGGCGTTCTCGCTGATCAGCTCGACGCCCTCGCGTTCGAGCGCCGCTACGACCTTGGTCAGGCTGTCGACCACCCCGCGCACGTAGCCGATGCTCGATTCCATGCGCTGGATGGTCGGCAGGGAGACGCCCGCCCGCTTGGCGAGCGTGCGCTGGTCGATCCCGAGCAGGGCCCGGGCGGCGCGGAGTTGGGCTGGCGTGAGCATAAGAGTGATGTACCAAACATCACTATACGTGTCAATTGCATCTAAATCGAGTGCCTGACGCTCGATCCTGAGGTACTGAGTACGCCGAGGCGTTTAGGCCGCCTCCAGGGGTTGTTCGAAACGAAGGTCGTGCATTCGGAACAAGCCCGATCAGCTCAGCTCAGGCGGCACGCGACCCCAATAGGTGGTCTTGGCGCCGACGACGCAGCCGAGATGTCCGTCACGGAACGACACCGTCGCCGGCTTTCCGACGCCCGGCTCGAAATAGACCGCGCCCCGCGGCGTTTTCAGACTGATCACGAACGGCGAGCTGAACTGGCAGACCGTGTACGGGCGCACCGCGCGGCCGCCGGCGAGGTCGAGCACGGTGCAGGTGACCGCGCCGCTGACCATGGTCCCCCTGACGCCGCCAAACGCGAAAGGATTTTGGTTGGCGAGCTCAAGCGACTGGACCGCGCTCGCGGTCAGGGTCGGGCAAGGCGGCCCGGCGACCGACCAATCGACGGTGTAGGCCCTGTCGAAATGCTGCGCGTCACGCCATTCGTAGACGCCGAGCGCCGCAGCCGAGACGAAGAAGGCGACGGCCGCGCCGCCCCAGATGAAACGATCGAGATCCTTGGAGACCGGGGATCGTCCGGTTTGCCCAAAATCGCGCACCTGACCGATAGCGTTCGGCATCTCGCGTCTCCCTCTTGGTTAGGCCGGCTCGGCGATCTCCGCCAGGATCGCCGCCTCCAAGACCGGGTTGGCCTGGCCGTCGGTGGTGTTCATCACCTCCTTGGGCACCAGCAGGATCACCGGCACGATGAGGGCGTAGACGATGGTGGTGGCGATCACGCAGTAGACGAAGCCATACTTGGGACTCGAGGTGTAGATCTCCGAGCCGAGCAGGTCGCCGCCGCGGTAGGCGAGCTGGTTGCCGGCCTCGATGAGCAGCATCATCGTCCCCTGCAGGCCCGGCGGACAGGAACGGATGGCGAGATCGTAGATCGCCGCCGCCGCCACGCCGCCCATCATGCCGATCGGCAGGGCGAGCCAAAGCGCATCGCTCCCGGAATGGATGAAGGCCAGCGGGATCATCTGCGGCACGGTGATGATCAGGCCCCACCACAGCAGCCTTTCCAGCGTGTAGCGCTTGCACAGCCACGCGTAGAGCACGAACACCGGGATGAAGGCGGCGACGAAGATTGCATAGTACTCGCCGTAGACGGCGTCCGAGGCGTGCAGGGTGTTGGTGAGGTAGAACTGCAGCGGGGTGTTCGAGCCCGGCGAGAACTGGAACATGAAGATCATCAGGATGGCCGGGTAGATCGCCCGGTGGCGCACCAGCCGCTTGACGTCGCCCAAGAGGCCCGCGCCGCGCGCCTGCGGCGCTTCGTAGGCCCCGCCGAACACCGCCGACGGCCGCCACAGGCCCATGGCCCCGATGATCAGGGCCACCGCAGCCGCCACCACGAACGTCTCGGCCGGCGTGAAGTTGTCGGCCACCCAACCGGAGGCCAGCGAGCCGACGATGTAGGGGATCGAGGAGACGATGTTCCACAAGGTGGAAAGCCGCCCGCTCATCAGCTTCTCCTGGCCGACCAGCGCCAGCAGGCCCCAGTAGGCGGCCGAGACCAGGCGGAAGGTGACCATCACCAGCAGCATGCCGGCCAGCAGGCCCCAATAGGAGATGTGCGAGAAGGCCATCCACAGGAACACCGCCGCAGTCGCCGGCGCGAAGATCAGCAGAAAGCCGCGGTCGCGCCGGCCGAGCGGATTCCACAGGTCGCGGGTCAGGCCGAAAATGAACGACAGATAGACCGGCAGGGCGGTGATCAGTCGGAACGCCGAGACCTGAATGGCCGTAGCGTGCAGCTGATTTTTCAGCATGTAGGTGGTGGTGATGTCGACGAAGTAGCCCTGGGGGGTAACCAGGAAGACGAGGAAGGTGAGCGGCGCGAAATAGAGATAGATCCGGCCCGTATCGCCGGGCTTGGCCGCTTCGGTCATCTTTACCTCGTCCCGCCCCCGCGGCGTCCGTCCCGCTTGGTATGGCGCATTCGGACGAAGCGGGGAAGCAGCCTCCCTCCCGCATTAAGAGACGACCAAACGCATGCGTCCTCTTAGTAAGGCCCTTCTCCCCCCGTCGGGGGGAGAACGTGGCGCGGAGCGCCGGATGAGGGGTCCTTCGGCGGCCGCCGAACCTCCTATCTCAAGATCACTGGGGACCGTGGCCTGCGGATCGAAGATGCCCATGGGCGGCTCAATCTCGACGGCGCGCGGCGGCTGCAACGCCCCCTCATCCGGCCTTTCAGGCCACCTTCTCCCCCGCGAACGGGGGAGAAGGAGCAACCGCCAAAGAAGGAGGAATCGCCCATCTGGCCCCGGAGCCGCGAACGGCTTAAATCCTTGCCATGCGCCAGACCTTCGATGAGACCACCGATCCCTCGTTCGGAGCGCGCCATGCGCCCCTGATCCGCGCCGCCATGGCCGAGCAGGGCCTCGACGGCTTCGTGATCCCGCACGAGGACGAGCACCAGAACGAATACCTGCCGGCGGCCAACGACCGCCTCGCCTGGGCGACCGGTTTCACCGGCTCGGCGGGCGCGGCGGTGATCCTCAAGGAGCGGGCGGCGATCTTCGTCGACGGTCGCTACACCTTGCAGGTGCGCGACCAGGTCGACCAGGGCCTCTACGAGATCCGTGACCTCGTCGAGGGCGGACCGTCGGCGTGGCTGGCCGAGACCCTGAAGCCGGGCGAGGTGGTCGGCTACGACGCGCGCCTGGTCAGCCCCGACGCCTTGAAGCGCCTCGAGTCGGCCGCTGAGAAGGCCGGCGCCAAGCTGGAGCCGGTCGCCGTCAATCCGCTCGACGCCGCCTGGGGCGCGCAGCGGCCGCCGCAGCCAGCCGCCGCCGTGGTGCCCCACCCCCTGGCCTACGCGGGCGAGGATTCCGCCTCCAAGCGGGCGCGGGTCGGCAAGGCGATCGCCGAGCAGGGCGCGAACGCCGCGGTGATCACCGCCCCGGCCTCGATCGCCTGGCTGTTCAACATCCGCGGCGGTGACGTCGCCCGTTCGCCCCTACCCCTGGCGCAGGCGATCCTGGCCGCCGACGGCACGGCGCGCCTGTTCCTCGATCCGGTCAAGGTGACCGCCGACCTGCCGGCCTGGCTCGGCAACGAGGTGCGGCTCGAGCGCCCTGATGATCTGCCGGCGGCGCTGGCCAGCCTCAAAGGCCAGCCCGTGCTGGCCGACCCGGCCACGTCCTCGGCCTGGTATTTCGAGACCCTGAAGGACGGCGAGGCCGAGACCCTGGCCGCGGCCGATCCCTGCGCCCTGCCGCGGGCCTGCAAGAATCCTGTTGAGATCGAGGGCGCCCGCCAGGCCCACCGCCGCGACGGGGCGGCGCTGACCCGCTTTCTGTATTGGCTGGCGACCGAGGCCCAGAAGAGCCTGCCGGACGAGGTCGAGATCGTCGGCAAGCTGGAGGCCTTCCGCGAGGCGACCGGAGCACTCAAGGATCTGTCGTTCGACACCATCGCAGGAGCGGCGTCGAACGGGGCCATCGTCCACTATCGGCCGACGCGCCGGCTCAACAAGAAGAGCGAGACCGGCTCCCTGCTGCTGGTCGACTCCGGGGCGCAGTATCTCGACGGCACCACCGACGTCACCCGCACGGTGGCGATCGGCGAGCCGAGCCAGGAGATGCGCGAGCGGTTCACCCTGGTGCTCAAGGGCAACCTGGCCCTGGCGCGGGTCAGGTTTCCGTCAGGGACGACAGGATCAGCGCTTGACGCTCTGGCGCGCGTCGCGCTCTGGGCCCACGGCCTCGACTACGACCACGGAACCGGGCACGGCGTCGGCTCGTATCTTGGGGTGCATGAAGGGCCGCAGCGGATCGCGAAGCAGCCCAACGCAGTCGCCTTGCAGCCCGGAATGATCGTTTCGAACGAACCCGGCTACTATAAGGAGCGCGCCTACGGAATCCGCATCGAGAACCTGCAGGTCGTGACGCCCGCTGCTTCGATCGCCGGCGGCGAGCGGCCGATGTTGGGCTTTGAGACTCTGACTTTGGCGCCGATCGACCGGCGGCTCGTTGCTTGCGAGCTGCTTTCTGCCGAAGAGCGCGGCCAACTCGACGCCTATCACGCACGGGTGCTCTCCGAGATCGGGCCAATGGTCGAACCCGACGTGCGGGCATGGCTGGAAGGCGCCTGCGCGCCGATCTGAGCCCCAGGCAAAAGGGTGGCCGTCCCCGGCGCCGAAGCGCCGGGAACGGCCCAGTTGCAGGCGGCTGCTGTAAACTTGCTCATGGCTTGTTCGACCGCGCGCGGGGCCTCCGCGGCCGGACGCGTTCCCCGGTAAGCGCTTCAATCGCTCCCGGTTCGCCGGCGAGCAGGCTCACAACCGCCAGGATCGCGATCAGGTCCACGACCGCGATCAATTCGAGTGCGCTGCGAAGCAGCATGCTCTCTCCCCCAGTCCCTGACTCTGAGTGAACCTCACCGCGGCGGCCGCGCACAGATGCGCCAGCCGATCATTTGCCGATGAAGAACCGATCATTTCGGCGCTCGGCCCTGCAGGTTGTTCCCGAACGCTTCAGCCGACTGCCGGAGGAGGTGTTCGACCAGTTCGTCGTAGCTTTCGCGAAGCGGCGTGATCCGCGGGTCGTCCAGCGAGACGAGGCCGGAGTGGAACACCAGCCGGCCCGACGCCACCCTTAACGGTGTGCCCTCGCCTGATCCGCTCTCGGCCACGTTCATCGGCTCGCCCCCTTGTTGCGAGAGGCATTCAACACCGCCCTCCGCGCCAGCGCTTGGACGTCGAGCCGATGAATTGCCGATGATTGGCGGGCCAGTTGACGCCACCCGGGGTCCCTTCTCCCCTTGCGGGAGAAGGGAGACAGATGCTTGACGCAGCGTTCGATCGGGCCGACCCAAGGCCCATGAGCGAAGCCCTCGACAAGGCGAAGACCTTCGTGCGCGAGCGCGGCCCGACCATCGCGGTCGAGATCGGCGTCAACTTCGCCCTGCCGCTGCTGGTCTTCGACTACGCCAAGCCGAGCCTCGGCGAGGTGCACGCTCTGATGGTCTCCTCCGGGCCGCCCATTGTCTGGAGCCTGATTGAATTCGCCCGCAAGCGGCGGGTGGACGCCCTGTCGATCATCGTCCTGGCGGGCATCGGACTTTCGCTCCTGATGTTCCTGGGCGGCGGGTCGGCTAAGTTTCTGCAACTGCGCGAGAAGCTGGTGACCGTGATCATCGGTGTGGGCTTCCTGATTTCGGTGATGATCCGCCGGCCGCTGATCTACGAACTCGCCCGCGCCTCAATCCGGCGTCAGGACCCCTCACAGCTAGCCGACTTCGAAGCACGTCGCGACGAGGCCGGGTTCAAGCGGGTGATGAACTTCATGACCCTGGTCTGGGGGTTCGGCCTGGTCGCCGACGCGGCCGCCGGCTGCGTGCTGGTCATGGCGCTCTCGGTGCACGACTACCTGATCTTCGGGCCGATCGAGGGTTACGGCGCGTTCGGCGCGCTCATGCTGTGGAACGTCTGGTACGCCAGGCGAGCCCGGCGGCGGGGCGATGAGCGGCGGGCGGCCGAGGCGGCGGCGCGGGAAGCCGCCGGTTAGGCGATCGCCTCGGCGCGCACGAACTCGGTTTGGCGATCGATGAGACCATCCATGGTCTCCAGATAGCGCCGGGTATGGGGAAGCTCGGCGTGGAGGTCGAACGCCGCCTCGTCGCGCCACTGGGAGCAGATCACGAACGCCCGCGGATCGGCGAGCGCGCGCAGCGCCCGGTACTGCAGGCAGCCGGCTTCCGCTCGCGTCGGCGCGCTGACCTCGGCGATGGCGGCCTCGGCCGCCGCCTCGGCCCCGGCCCGGACGTGGAACCGGGCGATGAAGTGCATTTCCATGCGCCTATCTGGGTTCGAGCTCAGCGGGAGCGCAAGCCCATCAGTGCTCGTCGCCGCGGTCCTCATCGGCTTGGCGGCGAGCCTCGTCGGTCGCCCGACGCGCCTCGGCCTGCGCTCTCGTCATCTCGTCGCGGGCGTGGGACATGGCGCGGCGGACCTCTTCCGAACTCGTCCGGCGCGCCTCGTCCATGGCGCGGCGCACTTCGGGCGAATTCATCGCCGTGCGCGCCTCGGCCATGGCCATCTCGACGGCCTGGCTCTTGAGGGCGGCCTTGGCCTCGGCGACCTGCTTGCAGATCGCCTGGCGCTGGGCCTCGCTGAGGCCGGCGTCGCGCGACTGAGCCATCGCCCGCTCGACTTCGGCGTGGGCGAGCGCCAGGGCGGCGCTGACCGTTGCCTCGGTGTCGCGGCGCATCTGGTCGTGCATCCGCATGTCGTAGTGCATGTGGAAGGCGTAAGGCGGCGCGGGCGGGGCTGGGGGCGCTGGCGGAGCCGGCGGCGCGGGCGGAGGCGCTAGCGGCGGCAGGGGCGCGGCCGGCGGCGCCGGCGGCATGGGCGGGGTCTCACCCTGGGCGACGATCATCCGGTGATGATGAGCGTGCGCCGGGTGCGCAGAGTCCGCCGGCTGGGCCGGGATAGCGGGCGTCGCAGGGGCCGCGGCCTGGGCCGGAATCGCGGGCGGGGCGGGATCGGCCTGGACATCGGTCAGCGCTACGCTGGGGGTGTCGGCGAGCGCCGGGGTCACGTGCAGCAGGACCGCCGGCATGGCGACGGCGGCGGCGAGGACTGCGCCGGCAGCGATGCGCCCGGCCACAGGCGCGCGCGGCCCGCGGATGATGTTGAGCAGGCGCGCCTCGAGGTCGCTGCGACCGATCAGCGTCAGCAGGGCCGGCGATGTCTCGGCCCCCTCCTCCAGGCGCAGGGCGCCGGCCAGGGAGATCAGCCGGCGGGCGTAGGTCTCGCGCGAACCGAGGGCGGCGTAGGCGGCGGCGTCGCAGGCCATCTCGCGGCTGCGGCGGGCGCCGGTCTTGATCGCCCACACGGCCGGATGCCACCAGACCGGCAGGGCCGCGGCCTCGCAGGCGAGGTTCACGGCATAGTCGTGGCGAGTGACGTGGGCCAGCTCGTGCAGCAGGGCGGCGCGCTGCTCGTCGAGGGTCAGGCGGGCGAAGCCGCGCGGCGTGACGATGACGCGGCCGGCCACCACCGGGCCCCGCACCTCGTCGGAGATCTTCACCGGCGGCACCTTCGCGCCGCGAGCGCGGGCGGCGGCGGCGAGGACGCAGGCCACTTCCGGCTCGAGCACAAAATCCTCGGCGCGGCGGGCCAGGCCGGCGGCGGCCCGAGCGGCGAGCGTCAGGCGAGCGAGGCCGAACAGCGCCAGGGCGATCCAGACGAGGCCGAGGCCGCGGGCCAGTTCAGGGCTGACGGTGATCAGGGGCGGGGGAACGGCGGCCAGCGCCTGGGCCGGCAGGGCGGCGACCGGCCCAAGATCGGGGGTCGGCTGGATGGCCACGGCGATGGCGCCGGCCACCGGCAGGGCGGGCAGAATCACCGCCAGAGCCAGGGCTGCCACCCAGACGGCGTGCCGGCCGCGGGGGCCGAGGCCGCCAACGCCGGTCAGCAGCGCGGCTGCGGCGGCAGCCAGCGGGATCTGCCAGGCGGCGTTCACCACGTAGGTGAGGATCAGCTCACTCATCAACCCCGTCCTTTTCGACAAGCCTGGAAGCGCGCGCCAGTTCGGCCGGGCCGATCTGGCGGGCGTCGATCAATGTCATCAGCAGCGCCTCGGCCGAGCCGCCGAACATTCGCGACACCAGATCGGTGATCGCGCCGGCCGCGGCGCCCTCGCGGCTGATCGCCGGCCGGTAGACATAGGCGCGCCCGCTGAGGCTGCGGCGCACCTTCTTCTTCTTGAGGAGGACACCCAGCATGGTCTGGACGGTGGTGTAGGCGAGCCGGCCGCCATGGCGGGCCTGGACCTCGGCGACGGTCGCCGCCTCGCCGTCCCACAGGACCTGCATGATCTCCAGCTCGAGCGGCGTTAAGGTGTCTCTGGCCGAGGCCATGACGGCTCCTAGTGTCTTAGGCGTCAGGCTCGCCCCGTAAGCGATTGGGGTCAACTAAACATTTAGTAGGGAAACGAGGCTGGACCGCACGACATGGGAATTCTGATCTTCGGCATCGTCATTCTCGCCCTGCTCGCTTTCGGCGGCCTGGTCGCCCTGTTCTGGGCCGGCTACCGCGCCTCGCGCGAGAACTACTACAAGGCGCGCAGGTGGGAGCGCGATGAGCTGCGGCCGCGGAAATACGCTACCGGCCTCTCGCGCCAGCCGCCTCGCAAGGGCCTGGGCAAGGGCGTGGGCCAGCGCCAGGGTCGGCGACTGAATGGGAGGTATCGAGGAGGTCAGCCATGAGCGCGATCCGGCGCGCCGAAGCGTTCTGCGAGCGGTTCGGGCTACAGATCCCGATCCTCATGGCCCCCATGGCCGGCAGCTCGCCGCCCGCCCTGGCGGCCGCGGTGGCCGAGGCCGGTGGCCTGGGCGCCAACGGCGTGGTGCAGATGCAACCGCAGGCCATCGCCGCCTGGGCCGCCGAGGTGCGGACGCGGACCCCAAAGCCGTTCCAGCTCAACACCTGGGTGCGCGATCCGCCGCCGGAGCGCGATGCCGAACACGAAGCCAGGGTGCGGGCCTTCCTGGCCGATTGGGGCCCGACCCCGCCGCCAGAAGCCGGTGACGCGGCGCCGCCGGACTTCGAGGCACAGGCTCAGGCCATGCTGGAGGCGGCGCCAGCGGCGATTTCCTCGGTGATGGGCCTCTTTCCGCCATGGCTGGTCGATGAGCTCCGGGCCCGGGCCATCCCATGGTTCGCACACATCTCGACCCTGGCCGAGGCGCGCGCGGCCGAGCACGCCGGCGCCGACGTCATCGTTGTCCAGGGCGGCGAGGCGGGCGGTCACCGAGGATGCTTCGATGTCTGGGACGACGAGCGGCGACAGGCCGGGCTCTTTGCTCTGCTGCCGGCCGTGGCCGATGCGGTGAAGGGGCCGGTTGCAGCCGCTGGCGGGATTGCGGACGGGCGAGGCGTGGCCGCCGCCCTGGCGCTCGGCGCGAGCGCGGCGGTGATCGGAACGGCCCTGCTGCGCGCGCCGGAGGCGGGGCTGGATCCCGCCTGGGCCGAGGGCCTGGCCCGCGCCGCGCCGGAGGATACGGTCTATACGCGGGCGTTCAGCGGCCGGGCCGGACGCAGCCTCGCCACCGCGTTCGTGGTCGCGGCCGCCGCACCGGGCGCCCCGCCGCCGGCCCCCTACCCTGTCCAGCGCGGCCTGACGGCGGCCATGAAGGCGGCCAGCGCCGGCCGGCTCGGCGGCCTGCAGGCCTGGGCCGGCCAGTCGGCCGGACTCGCCCGCGCCGCCCCGGCCGGAGAGATTGTCACAGAGGCCTGGGACGGGGCCCGCGCCCTGCTCAGAGCTGGGTGAGGGTGAAGATGAACAATCCCGAGACCAGCATGAAAAAAGCAATGAACGAAATCGACCAGACGCCGATGGCCTTGAGCGCCGCACCGATCCGGCTGGAGCCGTAACCGCCGCGCAGGGTCTGGTAGAGATTGATCGGAGTCCAGACTCCAACCGCGAAGAACCAGATCCCACCCGCATCGCTGGGCAACAGGAAGCCCGGGGCGTTGGCGAGGAACAGGAAGGATAGAAAGTTCATCGCCGTGACCATGTGGTCGTAGATGAAGAACTTGCGCTTGTAGAAATAGGCCGCCGCCAGCGACAGGCCGACGATCGGCAGCAGCAGGAACGCCACCCGGTGGCCCCAGGTGAACATCACTGAGAGGTAGTATTCGGGGTTGTCCCGCGCCTTGCCCAGCCGTTCGACCCACCAGGCCTTGGACCACAGAATCGTGGGGTTACCTTCCCTGGCGGCCTTGGATGCCCACCAGGCCCGGGTCTGAGCGTCCTGACCCTGCGCGGCGCCAGGGTCGAATGACGGCGGCAGGCCCTGGGAGACTCGCGCGGCCTCATCCAAGGCGGCCTGATAGCGGGTCTGGGCGTGAGCGACCTGCTCCTGATAGCGAAGCTGAACCTTGGCCTTGTTCTCGTCCGGGTCCTTGAGTTCGCCGTCTCGGTCGTCGGCCGCCTCCTTCAGGTCGGAATCGCGATCCTTCGAAGCCTCCGCCTGCATTTCTGCAGCCGACTTGGCGCGCTCGGCGGGCGTCTGCATATAGGCCGCCTTAGCCTGGGCTGGTGTCGTGAAGACGGTCTTGCCGTGGTGGGCGGCATATTCGGCCGCGAATACCCAGACCAGCAGGGCCACCAGGAACAGGCGGAACGGCGGCACGTGGCGGGCGATGCGGCCCTCCAGGAAGTCGCGCGCCAGGCGGCCAGGATGGATGAAGAGGTCGGGCACCGTGCGCATGACCCGGCCGTCGAGGTGCAGGATGCCCTCGACCCCTTCGAGGAGCAGTCGGCCGATCGAGCGCTTGTGCAGGTCGGCGTTCTGGCCGCAGTTGTAGCAATATGACCCGACGAGCGGCGCGCCACAGTTGGCGCAGACCGAACCGGCCGGCGGCGGGGGCCGCCGCTTCGACGCCCCCTCGAGGGCGTCCGCCGCAACGATCTCGAGCTCCCTCACGCCCTCACCTCCCCGCCCGGCCGGAAGAAATGCCGGAACGCCCGCTGCCTCAAGCGGAATCGACCAGCGCCAGCCATTCATCTTCGGTCAAGACCTGGATGCCGAGATCGACGGCGATCTTGAGTTTGGAGCCGGCGCCCGGACCCGCAACGACGAGATCGGTCTTCTTCGACACCGAGGAGGCGACTTTGGCCCCCAGGCTCTCGGCCCGGGCCTTGGCCTCGTCTCGGGTCATGCGCTCCAGCGAGCCGGTGAACACCACCGTCTTGCCGGCCACCGGACTGTCGGTGCGCGGCCGGGCAGAGTCCTCGATGGTCAGCTCGGCGACGAGGTCGTCGACGAGGCGGTGGTTGTGCGGCTCTGAGAAATAGGCGGCCATGGCGGAGATGACCGCCGCGCCCACCTGGTCGAGGGCGTCGAGCTCGACGATGGCATCCGGATCGCCGGCCGCCACCTTGTCCATGGCGGCGAGGAAACTCGCAGCGTCGCCGTAGCCGCGGGCCAACACGGTGGCCGTCTGCTCGCCGACGTGGCGGACGCCGAGTGCATTGATGAACCGCTCGAGCGAGATGGTCCGCCGTCCGGCGATGGCGGCCGCGAGATTGGCCACCGACGTCTCGCCGTAGCGCTCGCGCTCGGTCAGCGCCTTCAGCTTAGCTTCATCGGCGCCGAGGCGAAAGATATCAGCCGGCTCGCGGATCAGGCCTTCCTCGAAGAAGGCGGCGAGCTGCTTCTCGCCAAGACCCTCGATGTCGAAAGCGCGGCGCGAGACGAAGTGCTTGAGGTGTTCGATGCGCTGGAACGGACAGGCGAGCTCGCCGGTGCAGCGCCGCACCACCGTCTCGGCCCCGGAGGCGGTGGTCTCGCGCGCCAGCGGCGTCTTGAGCGGACACGGACAGACCGTGGGGAACTCGTACGGCCTCGCGTCGGCCGGCCGCTCGGACTCCACCACGCCGACGATCTGGGGAATGACGTCGCCGGCCCGTTGGACGATGACGGTATCGCCAACGCGGAGGTCCTTGCGGGCGATCTCGTCGGCGTTGTGCAGCGTGGCATTGGTGACCACCACACCGCCGACCGTCACCGGCGTCAGCCGGGCCAGCGGCGTCACCGCGCCGGTGCGGCCGACATTGATGTCGATCGCCTCCAGGATGGTGCGCGCCTGTTCGGCGGGGAACTTGCGAGCCACGGCCCAGCGCGGCGAGCGCGAGACGAAGCCGAGGCGGCCCTGCCAATCCAGGCGGTCGACCTTGTAGACCACGCCGTCGATGTCGAAGGGCAGGTGCGGGCGCAAGCGCTCCATCTCGGCGTAGGCGGCGAGCAGGCCCTCGACGCCCTCGACCCGGCGCGCCTGGGGCGTGACCTGGAAGCCCCAGGACCGCAGGGCCTCCAGCGCCTGCCACTGGGTGTCGGCGAACGGCGCCGAGAGCAGGCCCCAGGCATAGGCGAAGAAACGCAACGGTCGCTGGGCGGTGATCTTGGGATCGATCTGACGCAGCGACCCGGCGGCGGTGTTGCGCGGGTTGACGTAGGTGCGCTGGCCGGCCGCCTCGGCGGCGGCGTTGATCTGAGCGAAGTCCTCGTGGCCGAGGTAGACCTCGCCGCGGATCTCGATGATCTCCGGCCAGCCGCCGCCCTGCAGCCGGTGCGGGATCTCCTTGATGGTCATCAGGTTGGCGGTGACATCCTCGCCGGTCTGGCCGTCGCCGCGAGTGGCGCCCTGGACCAGGCGCCCGGCTTCGTAACGCAGCGAGGACGACAGGCCGTCGATCTTCGGCTCGGCGGTGTAGGCGATCGGCTCGTCGGACAGGCGCAAGAAGCGACGCACGCGAGCGTCGAACTCCACGGCCTCCTCGTCGGAAAAGGCGTTGTCCAGCGAAAGCATGGGGACGCCATGGGTGACCGCCGAGAACGCCGCCGACCTGACGGAACCGACTTTCCTGGAGGGCGAGTCCTCGCGAATGAGGGCCGGAAATCGCGCCTCGATGTCACCGTTTCGGCGCTTGAGCGCGTCGTACTCGGCGTCGGAGACCAGCGGCGCGTCGTCCTGGAAATAGCGCCGGTCGTGCTCGGAGAGATCGGCCGCCAGGCGCGCGAGTTCGTCGGCCGCCTCGGCTTCGGTGAGGTCGGCGACGGGCTTGTTCGCGGCAGCCTCTGGCATCCCCTCTCCCCTTGCGGGAGAAGGAAGGTTTGGCAAGAGCTAAGCCGCCATCAGCGCCCGGGCGGCGGCGCGGGCGGCTTCGGTGACCGTCTCGCCGGAGAGCATACGGGCGATCTCCTCTTCCCGAGCCGCACCCGTCAGCGGCTCAACGCGGGTGCGCTCGGCCGTCCGGCTGACCTGGTAGTGGGCGTCGGCCCGGGCGGCGACCTGTGGGCTGTGGGTGACCACCACCACCTGTCCGCCGACGGCCAGACGCGCCAGGCGCTGACCGACGGCGTCGGCCACGGCGCCGCCGACACCCTGGTCGACCTCATCGAAGATCATCAGCGGCCGGCGATCGGCCGCGAGGCTGGCCTCGATGGCCAGCGACAGGCGCGACAGCTCCCCGCCCGAGGCCACCGAGCCGAGCGGCGCGAAGGGCGCGCCGGCGATGGTGGCGATCTCGAACTCGACACGGTCGGCGCCAGCCGGGCCCTCGCGGCTCTCCGGAAGCGGCTCGACGGCGACACGGAAGCGGGCCTTGGCGAGGCGCAGCGGCGCGAGTTCGGCCTGTACGGCGGCGGCCAGGCGCGCCGCGGCGGCGGTGCGACCCTTGGTCAGGGCGGCGGCGGCGGCGCGCCAGGCTGCGCGGGCCGCGTCGGCCTCGGACCGGGCGTCCGCCAGAGCATCCTCCGCGCCGTCGATGGCGGCGAGGCGAGCGGCGAGGTCGGCTCGCGCCGCCGGCAGGGCGTCGACCTCCACCCCCAGGCGGCGCGCGGCGGCGCGCAGGGCGAAGAGGCGCTCCTCCGCCGCTTCCAGGCGTCCAGGTTCGAGGTCGAAGCTCTCCACCGCCGCGTCGATCGCCGCAGCCGCCTCGCCGGCTTCGATTAGGGTTCGGTCCACCGCCTCGGCGGCGGCGGCCAGACGTTGCGGCGCCTGACCCTCGGGATCGACGCCGGCGGCGAGCGCCCGCTCGCGGGCCCGGCCCAGGGCGCGAAAAGCCTGGCCGAGACGGCCCGAGAGGGTGTCCGGGGCCAGGGCCTCGCGAGCGGCGGCGATCTCAGAGAGAGCCCGTTCGGCCGCGCCGAGCAAGGCGCGCTCGTCGGCGAGCCGCGCCTCTTCGCCCTCGCGCGGGGCCAGGCGGTCGAGCTCGACCAGGCGTTCGGCCATAATCTCGCGCTCGGCGACGCCCGAGGCCGCGGCGGCCTGCGCCGTGTCCAGGCGCTCAGCGGCGGCCCGCCAGGCGCGCCAGGCGGCGCTGCAGGACTCGAGGTCCAGGCCGCCGAAGGCGTCCAGCAGCGGCCGGTGACTTTTGGCGTCGAGCAGACCGACGGCGTCGTGCTGACCGTGCACCTGAACCAGAACTTCGCCGGCCTCGCGCAGGGCGGCGACGCCGGTCGCCTGGTCATTGATGAAAGCGCGCGAGCGGCCGTCGGCGCCAAGCGAACGGCGCAGCACCAAGTCTTCGCCCCGGTCGAAAGCAAGACCCTTCTCTTCGAGCAGTTCCCAGACCGGATGATTGGAGGCCGGCGCGAACACGGCCGCCGCGCTGGCCTGGGCGGCGCCGCGCAGCACCAATCCAGCGTCCCCGCGGCCCCCGAGCGCAAGGCCTAGGGCGCCCAGGATCACCGATTTGCCGGCGCCGGTCTCGCCGGTGAGGACCGTCAGGCCCGGTCCGAAGGCGAGGTCGAGGCGATCTGCGAGCACAACGTCGCGGATGGCGAGACCTATCAACATGGTATGGCGAGGATGACCGAGAATCCCCGCGGCTCAAAGGCCGATCAGAGTCCCAGGAAACCGTGTACGAAGCCGCCCTTCTTCTTGGGCTTGGGCGGCGGCGCAGCCTTTTCTTGGGCCGCCACGACATCGGAGGCGTGTGTGGCGGTTTCGGTCTTGGCGATCTCCACCGCCGGCGGCGCGACGGTGGTCTCCTTGTGCCGACCCCAGGGCAGAATCCGCGGCAGGCCGGGACCGCGGTAGTCGGCCGGCGGCACGGCCGGGCGCAGGCCGCGCGAGGTCAGCAGCTTGTAGGCCTCCTGGTACCAGACATCACCCGGATAGTTGTAGCCGAGCACCGCGCCGTCACGCACCGCCTCGGCGTTGAGGCCGACGGAGAGATAGCAAACCACAAGGCGATAGAGCGCCTCGGGGGCGTGGGTGGTGGTCTGGTAGTCGTCGACCACCGACTTGAAGCGGCCGATGGCGGCGATGGGATCGCCGCCCCGCTGGTAGTAGCGGCCGACGGCCATTTCCTTGCCGGCCAGCTGGTCGACGGTCATGTCGTACTTGAACTTGGCGTCGCGGGCGTACTCGGTGGACGGGTAGCGCTTGAAAACCTCGGCCAGCGCGGCGCGGGCCTGCGCGGTTGAGGCCTGGTCGCGACCGACGTCGACGATCTGTTCAAAGTAGCAGATCGCCTTGATGTAATAGGCGTAGGGCGTGGCGGCGTTGCCCGGATAGAGCGCGATGAAACGCTCGGCGTCGGAGATCGCGTCGGCGTAGTTGTTGCCCTCGTAGTGGGCGTAGGCCTCCATCAGGATCGCCCGGCGCGACCACTCCGAATAGGGGTGCTGGCGCTCGACTTCCTTGAAGTAATTGGCCGCATCGTTCCACTCGTGACGGTCGAGATGCTCGGCCCCGACGTTATAAAGCACCTCCACCGGCGCTTCCTTGTAGGCCAGGGTGGGCTTCTTCTTGTGGAGGAGGGAGCATCCGGAGACGGCGACCGCCGCAGTCAGGGCGAGGAGGACGACAGCTCGGCCCCGAAAATTGCCTTTCACGAACGATCACCTCAGCGTAGGGGCGCGCCCCGCGCCAGCGTCCGGGGTTTCTACACGAGCCCGCCCGAGGCGCAATGATTCAGACGGCTCTGGCCAGCTTTGACTGCGGCTCGGCCCAGCGCCACGATTTTGCCTTAGCCAGCAGCGCCCGAACCAAGGCGTTGTTGAGGCCGTGGCCGGCATAGAGGCCTTCGTAGCGGCCGATGAGGGGCGCCCCCAGCAGATAGAGATCGCCGACCGCATCCAGCATCTTGTGGCGGACGAACTCGTCGTCCCGGCGCAGACCGCCTGGGTTGATCACTTTGTCGCCTTCGATCACCAAGGTATTGTCCAGCGTGCCGCCCCGCGCCAGGCCGGCCTGCCGAAGGGCGTCGACTTCGTGCAGGAAACCGAAGGTGCGATTGGTCGCCAACTCCTCGCGGAAGCTGACCTCGCCGACGGCCAGTTCCAGACGTTGACGGCCGATGGCCGAGCTTTCGAAGGCGATCTCGAAGGCGACCTCGAAACCGTCGGCCGGGAGCAGGGCGGCCGACTTCTCGTCCTCGCTGACCACGACCGGCTCGAGAATCTCGATGAACCGGCGTTGCGCGGCCTGCGGCTTGCGGCCGGCGGCGTCGATGGCTTCGACGAAGGCGACGCAGGAGCCGTCCATGATCGGCACTTCCGGTCCGTCGATCTCGACGATGGCGTTGTCGACGCCGAGGCCACAGAACGCCGCCATCAGGTGCTCGACGGTGGAGACGGTGACGCCGTCGGCGTTGCCGATCACCGTGCCAAGGCGCGTGGCGCAGACCGCCTCGGCGCGGGCCGGGATGGCGGGATCGAGATCAGCCACGTCGGTGCGCAGGAAGCGGACACCCGCCCCGGGAGCAGCCGGCCGCAAGGTTACGCGGACGGGCTTGCCGGTGTGGATGCCGACCCCCTCCAGGGTGACCGGCCGGGCGAGAGTGACCTGGTGAAACGGCGACAAGACGATGCTCACTCAAACACGAGCCACGGCTCGGACGGCGTTGCTGCGGCGCCGCGAAGCGCCCCCTCGTTTGTCCCTTAAGCTGCGCCGGTCGAGGCGCAAACACACGTCCTGTTTCCGACTGTTTCTCGGATAAGGCTTTGAAATATGCCGAAATTTTGCCGCAAACAAAGCGGCCGGCAAAGGGCTCTGTCGAGCCTCTCACCGTCCGTAATATGGCTCTGAGGCGCTCGGCTAGTTGGCGAGACGCCGCAGGAAGGAGGGGATCTCCAGGTCCTCGTCTTCGGCCGCATCCTCGTCTTCGTAGACCTCTTGGGCCGGCTGGGCCTGGCTCATCGTCCTGGCGGGCGCGGCGTGCCCTTCGGCGCGACGGCCGCCGAACAGGCTCAGCCAGCCCCCCGATTTCTGACGACGGTCGTCGCCGTAGCGCGGCGGCATAGCGAAGGGCTTTTCTTCGGGGACGGCGGGAGCTGAGATGGCTGGCTGAAGCGGCGCGACGTTGTCGAACGGGAAGCCGGCCTGAGCGGTCACCGGCTCGGAGGCGAAGGCCATGGCTGGGACGGGCTGGGGCGCGTTGGCCGGCTGCAGATCGACCACCGGGGCCGGAGCGTAGACCACTTCGGGCTCGTACTTGGGCGTGATCGCCGCCATCGCCGCGCCGTCCATGCCGGTGGCGACCACGGAGACCCGAACCACCCCTTCCAGGGCCGGATCGAAGGCGGCCCCGAAGATGATGTTGGCCTCGGGATCGACCTGGCCGGAGATGGCGTTGGCCGCTTCGTCGACCTCCAACAGGGTCATGTCGAGACCGCCGGTGATGTTGACCAGCACTGCACGTGCGCCCTTGAGCGAGACCTCGTCGAGGAGTGGGTTCTGGATGGCGTTCTCGGCCGCCATCAGGGCGCGGCCCTCGCCGGACGCCTCGCCGGTGCCCATCATCGCCTTGCCCATCTCGGTCATCACCGTGCGGACGTCGGCGAAGTCGAGGTTGATCAGGCCCGGCAGGACCATCAGGTCGGTGATCGAACGCACCCCCGAGTGCAGCACCTGGTCGGCCAGGCCAAAAGCCTCGGCGAAGGTGGTCCGTTCGTTGGCGACCCGGAACAGGTTCTGGTTCGGAATGACGATCAGGGTATCCACATAGCGCTGCAGCTCGCCGATGCCGGCGTCGGCCAGGCGCATGCGGTGGCGCCCCTCGAAGTGGAACGGCTTGGTGACCACGCCGACGGTGAGGATACCGCGCTGGCGGGCGCACTTGGCGATGATCGGGGCGGCGCCGGTGCCGGTGCCGCCGCCCATGCCGGCGGTGATGAACACCATGTGGGCGTTGTCGAGATGCTCGCCGATCTCAGGCTCGGACTCCTCGGCGGCCGACATGCCGACCTCCGGGTGCGCGCCGGCTCCGAGCCCCTGCGTGACGCTGACGCCGAGCTGGATTCGATTAGGCGTCTTGGAAAACTGCAGCTGCTGGGCGTCGGTGTTGGCGACGACGAATTCGACGCCCTCCAGACCCGCCTCGATCATGTTGTTCACGGCGTTGCCGCCGGCGCCACCGACGCCGAAGACCACAATTCTCGGCTTCAGCTCCTTCGCCTGTGGCGCAAAAACCTTGAACGTCATGTGAGACTCCGCAACCTCCGCCATGGTTCCCGAACCGACGCCGATCGCTGCGTCGTTCGTGGCAAGGATTTAGCAACCATCATCCTTAAGCCGACGTTAACCGCATACCGTGAGTCGCCGAGGCGACGAGGAAAGTTTGGCCATTTTCGGGGGTTGGATCGAGCGCAGCGCGCCTTATCCACAGTAGAGCAGCGATGCGGGGCGATCCGCAGCCCGGTCAGGCCGGCTCACGCCGGCCCGATTCAGAACAAGTCTGGCGCCGCCTCGAGCAAATTCAGATTTAGCCGGGCCAGGCGGCGGATAACTCCTGAGGCCTAGAGATTATCCCTCAACCACGCCGCGGCCTTGACCATGACGTTGGCGCGGGGATCTACCGGCGTCGCCGTCTTGGCGCCGGTCTGGCGCTTGGGCGCCGCTTCCCGCGGTCCGAAGGCGGCGCGCTGCAAGACACCGGCGGCCGAGCAGAAGGCCGGTCCGGCGGCGGCGTCGGCGAGGTGGGGGATGCGGCGCGGACGCCCCAGCCGCACCGGCCGGTCGAAGACCCGCACGGCCACTTCGCGCGCGCCGGTCAGCTGGCTCGCCCCGCCGACCAGGACGACGCCGGCTCCGGGATCGATAAGCGCCCCCGCCTGCTTCAGGCGCTCACGCACCTTCTCGAAGGTCTCCTCGACGCGTGGGGCGATGATGCCCTTCAGCATCGAGCGCGGCGCGGTGACGGGACCGGCGCCTGGGTCGTCGCCGCGCGGCGGCGCTTCGATCATCTCGCGGTCCTCGTTGGCCGACGCGGTCGCCGAGCCATGCAGGGTCTTGATCCGCTCGGCCCCGGCGATGGAGGTCGAGAGGCCGCGGGCGATGTCCTGGGTGACGTGCTGACCGCCGACGCCAAAGCTGTCGACGTGCACCAGGGCCCCGCCAGACCAGACGGCGACCGAGGTCGAGCCGCCACCCATGTCGATGCAGATGGCGCCCAGCTGCATCTCGTCCTCCTCGAGCGCGGCCAGCGCCGAGGCGAACGGCGCGGCGACCACACCCTCGAATTGCAGGTGAGCCCGCTCGACGCAGTGGCGGATGGTCTGGAAGGCCGCCTCCTGCATGGAGATGACCAGGAGCTCCAGGCCGAGCTTTCTCCCGACAAGGCCGGCCGGATCGCGCACCCGCCGCTCGCCGTCGACCGACCAGGCGATGGGTTGCAGGTGGATGGCCTGGCGGCGGGCCAGGCGTAGCCCGGCCATGGCCTGGACGACGGCCCGGCTCTTGTCGGCGTCGCCGATCGGCCGGCCGCCGATCGACACCTGAGCGGCGACGCGGTGGCTGGCGAGATGGCCGCAGGCGGTGGAGACGACGACGCCCTGGACATCGACGCCGGCCATGGTCTCGGCCCGCTCGACCGCCTGGGCGACGGCGCGCGCGGCCTCCTCGGCGTCGACGATCGCGCCGGCGCGCACTCCGTGCGACTGCACATAGCCGACGCCAGCGGTCACCAGACTTCGGTCGGCGCGGCGCACGCCTTCCGGGCGCATGATGAAACAGGCGACCTTGGAGGCCCCCAGATCCACCGCCGCCACAGCCCCAGAGCGGCCAAGGGCGCTTTTCAGCGCCTCTCGCCCCTCCCGCCTGGCCGCCCTGGACTCCGTCCGCTCCAGTACTTCGCTCATCTAGACTCCACCCCCAACCAAGGCCGGACCCGCACGCGGGCGCACAACCACCATTTCCGGATCGCGCAGATCGATGCGTGAAAACCCGAGATCGAGAATCCGCGCCTGGCGGTCGAGGGCGTCGAGCCGCGCCAGCGCCGCCGCCTCCCCTTGCGCCGGCAGCATCACCATTCCGCCGTCCTTCTGGACGAGGTTCCAGCGCCGCTCGTCCACCCGCACCAGCGAGGTGGTCCGCGCCGCCAGCCGGGGCCGCGCGGTCAGAAACGGCAGGATCGCCGCGGCCGCGTCGTTGGCCCCGTCGCCAACGATCAGCGGCAGGTCGCCGAACTTCGCGGGCGCCACGTCCGGCATCGGCGTGCCGTTGTCGGCCACCACCACGAAGCGGCCAGCGTGCTGCCAGACCGCCATCAGCGGCCGCTGGTCGACGGCGATCACCAGGGTGCCGGGCAGCATGCGGAAGACCCGCGCGTCGCTGACCCAGCCCACTTGGCGGACGCGGTCACGCAGGGCCGCGAGATCGACCGAGAGGATCGGCGTCCCGGTGTGCAAGTCAGCCGCGGCGATGATCTGCTTGCGGGCCGCGGCAGTGGCGCCTTGCAGGTGGATGGCGTCGACCCGGAACCCGAGGCTGGCCAGGTCGGTGCGGGCGGCGGCCTGACCGGTCTCGATGAGACGTTCGCCGCGGCCGCCGGTGGCCAGAGTCGCCACCGCGATGAGAGCGGCGGCCAGCAGGACGGCGGCCGAAGCCACGCCGGCCGGCAGTCCTGCCTGGCGCGCAGCCGCTAGCTTCGAGACGCCCCTGACGCGTCCGCGGCTGTAGGCAGGTCTCAGGGCCTCAGCGGTCATGCGCCTGGCCGCCCGCTTTGGCGCTCCTCTTGCGGGCGCCGCCGCGGGCATGGCCGTCCTCCGTGATCCAACGCACCAATTCGTCGAACCCGATCCCGAGATGCGCGGCCTGCTCGGGGACGAGAGACGTCGGCGTCATGCCAGGCTGGGTGTTGACCTCCAGAAGGACCAGAATGTGGTTAACGGGGTCATAACGAAAATCACTCCGCGTCACGCCTTCGCATCCGAGCGTCCGATGGGCGCGTTCGGCGTGGCCCTTGGCGGCCTCGGCGACGTCTTTCGGAATGCGCGCGGGCAGGATGTGGACCGAGCCGCCCTCACCGTACTTCGCCTCATAGTCGTAGAAGCCGGTGGCCGCCTCGATCTCGGTGACGGCGAGCGCCCGACCATCCATTACCGACACGGCCAGCTCCAGGCCATCGACGTAAGGTTCAACCAACACCTCGTCGCCGAACATCCAGCTTTCCGAAAGCAGCTCGCCGGGCGGCGAATTGGCGCCCGCGAACACTCGGAACACCCCTACCGACGAGCCTTCGGCATTGGGCTTGACCACATAGGGGGGTGGCAGGACGTGCCGCCGCCCGGCCTCGAAGCGGCCGTAGAGGCCGCCGCCGGGAACGGGGACGCCGGCAGCCGCCAGCACCGCCTTGGCTTTCGTCTTGTCCATGGCCAGGGCCGAAGCCAGCACGCCGCTGTGGCTGTAGGGCACGGCCAGCGTCTCGAGCACGCCCTGGACGCAGCCGTCCTCGCCCCAGGCCCCGTGCAGGGCGTTGAAGCAGACATCCGGGCCGAGGTCCGAAAGGACCGTGGCGATGTCGCGCGCGGCGTCGATGCGGGAGACGCGTGCGCCCAGGCGATCCAAAGCCTGAGCGCAGGCCTCTCCGGTGACGAGGCTCACCTCGCGCTCGCTCGAGATCCCGCCCATCAGGACGGCGACGTGAAGGTGGGCGAGCGGGCCGGCGGTCATCCTCCCCTGGTTAACGGGATTCGGCCCTTCCGGTCAGGCTGGCTGGATCAGGTCCCAGCGGTTTCCGTAGAGATCGCGAAACACCGCCACCATGCCATAGGCCTCGCGCCGCGGCGCGCCCTCGAACGTCACGCCGCGGGCGACGAAGGCGGCGTGATCTCGCTCGAAATCGTCCGTGTGCAGGAAGAGGAACACCCGGCCGCCGCCCTGGGCGCCGATCGCCGCGGCCTGGCGGTCGTCGACGGCCCTCGCCAGCAGCACCGCCGTCTGAGGCCGGCCCGGCGGCCGCGCCACAACCCAGCGCTTGCCCGCCCCGAGATCGGTGTCCTCGACCCGTTCGAAACCGAGGCGATCCACGTAGTAAGCCAGGGCCTCGTCGTAGTCCGGTACGACGAGCGCCACGAGGCCGAGGTGCTGGGCCATCCGCGTCAGCCCGCCCGGCCGATGCGCTTGATCTCCCATTCGAGTTCGACGCCGGCCTTGGCGAGGACATCGGCCCGCACGGCCTCGCCGAGCCCCTCGAGGTCGGCGGCGCGCGCCGCGCCCGTATTGATCATGAAGTTGGCGTGCAGCGGGCTCATCATCGCGCCGCCGGTCTCGCGGCCGCGCCAGCCGGCGGCGTCGACGAGCATCCAGGCCGAGTGGTCCGGCGGGTTCTTGAAGGTTGAACCGCCGGTCTTCTCGCGGATCGGCTGGGTCGCCTCCCGGCGGGCGGAGATCTCGGCCATGCGGGCGCGCACGGCGGCGGGGTCGTCCGGCCGTCCGCGGAAACGAGCCCGGGTCCAGATGATCCCGGCCGGCGCCCGGCTGGTGCGATAAGCGTAGCCGAGCTCCTCGACCTTGAAGGTCACCGGCGCGCCCTGCCGGCTGAATCCCTGCGCCTCGACCAGCACTTCGCCGGTCTCCGCCCCGTAGCAGCCGGCGTTCATGGTCAGGGCGCCGCCGACGCTGCCCGGAATCCCGGCGTAGAACTCGAGCCCCGCGATCCCCGCCTCGGCCGCTGTCCGCGCCACCTGGGCGTCGAGGGCCCCGGCGCCGGCGACGATCTCCAGGCCGTCGGAGACGATCGTCGCGAAAGCCCGTCCCGCCAGGCGCACGACGACCCCCTCGACGCCGCCGTCGCGGACGATGAGGTTGGAACCGACGCCGATCGGCGTCACCGCGATCTCTTCCGGCAACGCCGCGAGGAAGGCGGCCAGATCGGCCTCGTCGGCCGGCAAAAACAGGGCGTCGGCCGGGCCCCCGACGCGGAACCAGGTGAAGGGGCCGAGCGACTCGCCCTCCAGGAGCCGGCCGCGCGCAGCGGGCCATTTCATCCGGCCAGCGCCTCCAGTTGAGCCGGCAGGGCGTGCGCCCAGGCCGTGATGTCGCCGGCCCCCAGGAAGACCACCAGATCGCCGCTCCGGGCCTCGGCTCTGATGAGCGCCGGCAGATCGGTCGGCCCTGAGAGCGGCAGGACATGGCGGTGGCCGTGCCGGATCAGACCTTCCACCAGGGCGTCGCGGCTTGCCCCCTCGATCGGCGCCTCGCCGGCGGCGTAGACGTCGGCCACGATCACCGTGTCGGCGCCGTTAAAGCAGCGGCAGAAATCGGCCATCAGGTCGCGCAGGCGGCTGTAGCGGTGGGGCTGAACGACCGCGATCACCTTGCCCTTGGTGACGGCGCCGGCCGCCGCCAGCACCGCCGCGATCTCGACCGGGTGGTGGCCGTAGTCATCGACGATGCGCACCCCACCCACGACGCCGGTGGTGGTGAAGCGGCGCCGCACGCCGGCGAAACCAGCCAGGGCCGTACGAATATCGTCAGGCGCCACGCCCAGCTGCAGACCTACGGCGGTGGCAGCCAGGGCGTTGCGCACATTGTGCAGACCCGGCATCGGCAGGCTGAGGCCGGTCAGGGTCTCGGCGCCGGCCACGGCGACGTCGAAGCGCGTCCCTTCGGCTCCCGGCTCGAGGTTCACCGCCCGGATCGACGCCTGTGGATTGAGGCCGTAGGAGATCAGCCGCCGGTTCTCGACCTTGGCGACCACCTCCTGAACAATGGGATCATCCGTACACAGAATGGCGAAGCTCCAGAACGGGACGTTCTGGATGAAGTCCTGGAACGCCTTCTTCAGAGCCTCGAACGTGCCGTAGTGGTCGAGGTGCTCGCGGTCGATGTTGGTGACAACGGCCACGGTGCTGCGCAGAGTGAGGAAGGCGCCGTCGCTCTCGTCGGCCTCGACGACGATCCAGTTCCCCTCCCCGACCTTGGCGTTGGCGCCATAGGCGTTGATCACCCCGCCGTTGACGACGGTCGGGTCGAGGCCGCCGGCGTCGAGCACCGCGGCGACCATGGAGGTGGTGGTGGTCTTGCCGTGCGCGCCGGCCACGGCGACCGAATCCTGGGCGCGCATCAGTTCAGCCAGCATCTCGGCGCGCCGCACCAGTGGGATGCGGGCGCCGCGCGCCGCCGCCATCTCCGGATTGTCGGGCTTGATGGCGCTGGAATAGACGACGGCGCTGGCGCCCTCGATCTGCGAGGCCTCGTGGCCGATGAAGATCTTGGCGCCCAGGCCCGCCAGCCGCTCGGTATTGGCCCCGGACCGCGCGTCGGAACCCTGCACCGTGTAGCCGAGCCGCAGCATGATCTCGGCAATGCCGCTCATGCCGATGCCGCCGATGCCGATGAAATGGACGGGGCCGAGCTCGAATGGCGCGGGTCTGCGGGTCATGAGCCGGACTTAGCGGCGGGCGCGGCGGCGGGCAAACCCGACGTCACGAAATCCGCGTGAAGCCGTCGGGGCTCCAGTTCTCCGAGCCAACGCCGTGGTGGAAGACGAAGAGACCCTCGGGATCGTACTTCGTCTTGATCGCCGCCAGCCGCGGATAGTGCGGCCCCCAGAACGCCTGCCGCCAGTCCTTGTTGAAATAGTTGCTCTCAGAAACGTAGGAGCCGCCCGCCGGCGCGAGCGGGCGCAAGGCTGACGTCGCCGCGTCGATGCGCCGGGCGCTCTCCTGGGCCTTGGCGAGATCGACGGCCGGATAGCCCGGGTAGTTCGGGAAGGTCCCCGTGGCGATGATGGCGAGTGCGAAGGCGTCCAGCACGGCCGGATTGGTCGCCGTGTCTCGCGAGGCGGCGAGCGCCTCCGCCGGTGCGCCGGCGAGGCCCTTGTTGAAATGCAGGCTGACGGCGAAATGCCGGCTGGCCTCGAAGAGTCCGTCGACGAGGCGCGCGCGACTGGGCTTCTCAAGCAGGGAGGCGGGCAGCCACAGCGACTCGTAGCCCGTGATGAACATGCTCACCTGGTCGGAGTCCCCCGCCCACCAGGCGTGCTGGTCTGGCGCGTCCGACCGCGTGTCAAATCGCACCCACGGTGCGCCGACCTTGCGAAGTGGGGCGAAGTCCCACCAAGTCTTCATCGGCTGAGTTGGCGCCGAGGACCCCCTGATCTGGTAGTCGGCGGGCGCGGCCGCGACGAGGTCGGTGACCGGTTTCCAGGCCGCCTTGGCCTCGGCCGGCGTCAAGTCCTTGAAGACCATGCTCACCGACAGGCGGTTGTCGCCGTGCACGTTCACGCTCTCACCCCAGTGGGGATTGATGAGGCCGGTGGCGATCGTCTCGACGAAGGCGGCGAGCAGTTTGCGGAAGGCCTCGTCGGAAGCCGCCGTGACCGTCAGATCGAAACCGCCGGCCTCGCGCCCCAACTCATGGGTCTTGAGGGTAAGGCGCGTCACCACGCCGAAGGCGCACTGGCCGCCACCCTTGAGCGCCCAATAGAGGTCGGGATCGCGGTGGGCGTTGACGATGCGCACCTGGCCGTCGGCGGTGACGATTTCCGCTTCGATGAGGCTGGCGCCTCCGGTGCCATAGCGCTTGGAGAAGCTGCCAAAGCCGCCGCCGAGCACCAGCCCGGCGCAGCCGACGGTGGCGCAGCCGCCGCCCTGAACATAACGGCCGGCCTTGCTGGTCACCGCGTCGTAGGCGTCGACCCACATCGCCCCAGCCCCGATCGAGACGGCCGGGACGCCAGGTCCGCTCGCGCCCTGGGGCGTGAAGGCGTCGTGGACGGTGATGTCGTGCATCGCGCGGGTGCGAATAAGGAGGGAGTCGGGCGCGTTCGAGCCGCCCTGATAGCTGTGCGCCCCGCCCTTCACCGCCAGGCGCAGCCGGTGGCGGCGGGCGAAGTTGACGGCTTGGACCACGTCGGCGGTCGAGGTCGCCTCCACCGACCACGCGCTCTGCTGCGGCGTCCAGGCGTCAAGCCAGCCCGAGACCTGCGTGCCGCCCGGCTGGTCGCCGATGTAGTAGGGATTGGCAAGGTCCTTGCGTAGCGCCTTGCAAGCGTCGCTCTTGGAATCGTTCGTGCAGGCCAGCGCCAGCGGTTCCGGCTTGACCAGCCGACCCCCCACCGCCGCCTTCAGCTCCGCCCACTCCGCCTCGCTCGGCCAGCCGGGCTCGCCCCGCCGCACCCGCTTGAAGGGCGCGGCGAGGACCGGCCAAGCCGGCATGGTGAGCGCGGCGCCGGCGCTCGCCAGAAGATCGCGTCTACGCATGGCCCCTCGCCTTTTCCTGCTCGCAGACGATTTAGCGCAGCTCGCCCGTCGCCTACAGTCCTGCCATCCGCAGGCCGTGGACAGCCGCCGCGCGCACGAGATCGCTGCGGAACAGCACGGCGGCCAGGAAGAGGACCAGGCCGACGTCCAAAAGCGCAAAGGCTGGCCGGGCGCCGGTGACCTTGCGAGGTCCATCCGGCAGGACGGCCGCCGTGCCCGCTCCGAAGCGGCCGTCGGCGCGAAGGCCGAGCCGCTCCTCGAGCCCGATGGCCGCCTTGTGCTGCACAGTGAGGCCGCGGGCGAGATCGGCCAGGAAGACGAAGCGCAGGACGATCCAGCCGATCAACGCCGCGGCGCATACCGCCGCGGTCTCGTCCGGCGCGAAGATGCGGCCGCTCAGCGTCAGGGCGGCGGCGGCGGCCAACAGCAGGGCCAGAGCGCCGGCGCACACCGCCTGCACCCGCCCGCCGGCCACCTCCTGAGCGCGATAGCGGGCCTCCAGCGCCGAGACGAGGATCGAGACCTTCTCGCTGTTTCCGGGGATCATGACGAAGCTCCTTCGATCTTGTTTACCCCCACGGTAGATTCGACCAGGTCCGCCAGGCGTTCGGCGGCGTCCGGCTTAGCAGCGGCCGCGGCGGCGGCGGCCATGCGGGCCAAGCCGGCGGGATCGGCGAACAGCTCGGCCATCGCCGTGGCGAGCGCCTCAACGGAAAGGCCGGCCTCCAGGAACACGCGGGCCGCGCCGGCTTCTGAGAGCAGGCGGGCGTTCTGGCCCTGGTCGTCGTCGAGCGCCACGCCGAGCGGCACCAGGATTGCGGGCCGACCGGCGACGGCGATCTCGCTTACCGTCGAAGCTCCGGCGCGAGAGACCACGAGGTGGGCCCAAGTCCAGCGCTGCGGCATGTCCGCAAAGAAGGGGGCCAGCTCGGCCTCGACTCCGGCTTCGCGGTAGGTGTTCGCCGCGGCCTCCAGCGTCTCTGGACGCGTCTGTTGCACGACCTGCAGGCGGCTGCGAAGTTCGGTCGGCAAGGCGGCGACCGCCGCGGGGACGACCTCGGAAAGCACACGCGCGCCCTGGCTGCCGCCGGTGACGAAGAGGTGTAGCGGGCCCTCCGGCGGCGCATAGCCCTGGCCGGCCAGAGCGCGAATAGCCGGCCGCACTGGATTGCCGGTCACCACCGCGCGCGCCTTTACCGACGCGGGGGCCTTGGCGAGAGTCGGGAAGGCGCAGGCAACAGCGCTGGCGCCGGTCGCCATGAGGCGGTTGGCGCGGCCCATGACGGCGTTGGCTTCGTGGATGATCGTCTTGATCCCGAGGCCGCGCGCCGCCGCCAGCGTCGGGATCGACGGATAGCCGCCGAAACCCACGACCACGGCCGGCTTCAGCGATTTCAGCTGGGCGCGGGCCTGAAGGCTCCCCTGGGCGAGCACGGCAAGCTGAGTGAGGCGCGCGGCGGGGCCGCCGCGAAAGGTGGCAGAGGCGATGGTCAGGCGCCGGTCGGCCGGAAAATCCTTGCCGTAGGACTCGATGCGCACGTCTGTGGCCAGGACGATGCGCCAGCCGCGGGCGATCAGGGCCTCGGCGAGCGCCTGGGCGGGGAAGAGGTGGCCGCCCGTCCCGCCCGCCGCCACCACGGCGAGTCGGTCACTCAAAAACGCCGGCCTTGGCGAGGTTGTCGGCGGTCGAGTAGGCCCCTGGCCGCCGACTGGTCAGCGCCAGGGCGAAGCCGAGCGTCAGACCCATGGCCAGGGTCGATGAGCCGCCGTAGGAGATGAACGGCAGGGTCATGCCTTTGGTCGGCACAAGGGCGAGGTTCACGGCCACGTTGATGAAGGCCTGCATGCCCACCAGCACGAAGAGGCCCGCGGCGGCGACCTGCTCGAACGGATCGGCCAGCTTCATGGCCCTGTAGAGCCCGCGGATGACCAGGATCGCGAAGAGAGCGATGATCAGTAGCGACAGCCACAAACCGTACTCCTCGGCGGCGGCGGAGTAGGCGAAGTCGGTGTGCATGTCCGGCACGTGGGTCTTCATGATCCCCTCGCCGGGTCCGCGGCCGAACATCCGGCCAGCGGCGATGGCCTCGGCGGCGCGGTGCACCTGGGAGGTGTCGGAGTGATCCTTGTCCATGAAGCTGTGGACGCGCGTCGCCACGTGCTGGAAGAGGAAATAGGTGCTGGAGAGGCCGGCGATGGCGAGGCTGCCCATGACCATCACCCAGCTCATCGGCACGCCGGCCATCCAGAAGGCGGCGCCGAAAGCGGCGGTGATCAGCACCGTCTGGCCGATGTCGGGTTCCATCAGCAGCAGCACGACAGCAAGCGCATAAAGTCCGAAAGCAATGGAGACTCCCGGCACGCCCTCGGCCTTCTGCCCCTCGGCGAACATCCAGGCGATTAGCACCACCAGGGCCGGCTTCATGAACTCCGACGGCTGCAGAGTGAAGCCGGAAATCTCCACCCAGCGGGTGGCGCCCTTGGCCGCGTGGCCCAGCAGCGGCAGGGCGCACATGGCCAGGATCGAGACGATGTAGATGGCGAAAGCCGCCCGCCTCACCCCCTTCGGGCTGAGCATGGCGGCCGAGATCAGAATGGCCGCGCCGCCGAGGCCGAACACGCACTGCCGGACCGCAAAGTGAAACGGCCACGCGATGCCTAGGCGCTCGGCCGCCGCCGGACTGGTGCCAAACTGCAGGAGCACGCCAAGCAGGATCAGGGCGGCGGTGACACCCAACAGCACCTGGTCGGTGGTCCACCACCAGACGCCGAGCTTGCTGCGGTCGAGCCGCGAAAAGGTGTGGGAGCTGAGGTGGGCTTCGGCGGTCATCCGGCAAGCGCTTGGGCTGAGGGCGTGAGAAGGGCCTGGACAGCGGCACGGAAGCCTTCACCCCGCGCCTCGAAGTCTGCGTACTGGTCGAACGAGGCGCAGGCCGGCGAGAACAGCACAATGGCCTCGCCCTCTTCCTTGCGCGCATCGGCGAAGGCGGCCCGTACGGCGGCTTCGAGGACGCCGCACTTCGCATAGGGCGCGCGGCCTTCGAGCACTCTGGCGAAGTCATCCTCCGCCTCGCCGATGAGGTAGGCGCGAGCGATCGCCGGGAAAAGGTCGGCCAGCTGATCGATGCCGCCGGTCTTTGGCCGGCCGCCGGCGATCCAGAAGAAGCGCGGGTAGGCGCTCATCGCCTGGCGGGCGGCGTCGGCGTTGGTGGCCTTGGAGTCATTGACGAAGCGGACATTGCCGATGGTCCCTATCGTCTCCATTCGATGCGCCAGGCCGGGGAAGGTGCGCAGGCCCTCGACGGCGTCGGCGACGGAGACGCCTAGGGCTCGGACGGCGGCGTAGGCGGCGGCGGCGTTTTGCCAGTTATGGCGTCCGGGCAAGGCGCGGATGGGGGTGAGGTCGATGACCTCGCTCACCCGACCGTCGGTGGCGTCATAGAGCCGCCCTTGAAGCACATAGACCCCACGGCCGATCGACTTGCGGGCGCTGATCGGCCAGATCGTGCGACGGTTGGCGGCGGTGATCTCGGTGCAGATCTGCTGACCCCAGGAGTCGTCAACGCCGATGATCGCGGTGTCGCCTTTGCCCTGATTGAGCAGCACGCGTCGCTTGGCGGCGACGTAACCTTCCATACTCCCGTGGCGCTCCAGATGGTCTGGGCTGACATTGAGCAGGATCGCCGCGTCTGGCTTCAGCGAAGCGGTCAGGTCGAGCTGGTAGGACGACAGCTCGAGCACGTAGATCGCGCCGCCGTGCATGTCGGGAAGGCCGAGCACCCCAACGCCGATGTTGCCGCCGACGCGCGCGTCGCGACCGGCCGCCTCCAGCATGTGGCCGATGAGAGCGGTGGTGGTGGACTTGCCATTGGTGCCGGTCACCGCGACGACACGCGGGCGCTTGTGCTCGGGGGCGATGGCCACGGCGCGAGCGAAAAGTTCGACATCGCCGACGATCTCGACGCCGGCCGCCGTTGCTTTTTCGACCGTCCAGTGCGGTGCGGGGTGGGTCAGCGGCACGCCAGGCGAGAGCACCAGGGCGGCGAAGCCCGACCAGTCGGCCGCCGCGAGATCGACCAGCGGCAGGCCCTCGGCCTCGGCGGTGGCCCGCGCCGCCGGCTTCTCATCCCAGCAGGCGACCCGCGCCCCACCGGCGACGAGCGCCCGCGCAGCAGCGAGGCCGCTGCGAGCCAGACCGAAGACGGCGACGGTGCGTCCTTCGAAACAGGCGACGGGGATCATGGCGCCCTCACCGCAGCTTCAGCGTGGCAAGGCCGACCATGGCCAGCATCACCGCCACGATCCAGAACCGGATCACCACCGTGGACTCGGACCAGCCGAGCTTTTCGAAGTGGTGATGGATGGGAGCCATCAGGAACACACGCTTGCCGGTGCGCTTGAACCAGGCCACCTGGATGATCACCGAGACCGTCTCGACCACGAACAGGCCGCCGACGATGGCCAGGACGATCTCGTGCTTGGTGGCCACAGCGATCGCCCCGATCGCGCCGCCGAGCGACAGGGCGCCGGAGTCGCCCATGAATATCCGGGCCGGTGGGGCGTTATACCAAAGAAAGCCGAGGCCCGAGCCGACCAGGGCGGCGCAGACCACCGCCAGCTCACCCGCCCCAGGCACGAAATCGACCTGCAGGTAGTCGGCGAACTTGATGTTGCCGGCGAGGTAGGCGACCGCCCCGAACGTGGCCGCGGCGATCATCACCGGCACGGTGGCGAGGCCGTCGAGGCCATCGGTGAAGTTCACGGCGTTGGACGCCCCGACGATGATGAAGGCGCCAAAGGCCAGATAGAACCAGCCGAGGTTGAGGAGGGCGTGCTTGAAGAACGGGAAAGCGATGGAGGTCGAGAGATTGGCGCCTTCCGGAGACACCTCGCCGAAGCGGATCATGGCGAACACCGCCGCGGCGGCGACGCCTGTTTCGACCACCAGGCGCATGCGCCCGGAGATGCCGGCCGTGGTCTGCTTGGTGACCTTGGCGTAGTCGTCGAGGAAGCCAAGGCCGCCGAAGGCCAGGGTCACCGCCAGCACCATCCAGACATAGATGTTGGAGAGGTCCGCCCAGATCAGAGTCGCCACGGTGATCCCGGCCAGGAACATCAGCCCGCCCATGGTCGGAGTGCCGGCCTTCTCGGTGATGTGGCGCTGGATGCCCTCGGCGCGGATCGGCTGGCCCTTGCCCTGTTTGGTCCGCATCCAGCGAATGAAGCGCGAACCCATGGCCACGACCACGAATTGGGCCGTGGCCACCGCCATCCCACCCCGGAAGGTCAGGTAGCGCAGCAGGTTCTGGCCCGGCAGGTGCAGGTGGTGGTCAGCCAGGAACTGGTAGAGGAAAAAGATCATCTGGCCGCCGCGCTTTCCGAGACCAGGGTCTCGACCAGCAGGCGAGCCCCCGACGCGTTGGAGCCCTTGACCATGACGATGTCGCCGGCGCTCACCGCCTCGCCGAGCGCCGGCGCCAGTTCGGCCGCGCTTTGCGCCCAGGCGCCGCGGCGAGCGGACGGCAAAGCGTCCCACAGCGATCGCATGAGCGGTCCGGCGCAGAACACCAGGTCGAGCCCGGCCGCGGCGATCGGCTCGGCGAGGGCGGCGTGGCGCGCGGCCGCATCAGCGCCCAGCTCGAGCATGTCGGTCAGAGCGGCGATGCGACGCCCGTCGGTCGGTCGTGCGCCCAGCGCCGCCACCGCCGCGGTCACGGAGACTGGGCTGGCGTTGTAGCTCTCGTCAATGAGAGTGAAGGCGCCCTTGGAGCTCTGCAGGCTGAGCGCCGCGCCCCGCCCGGCCAAGGGCTCGAACGTGGCAAGCGCGCGGGCGCCGAGGTTCAGCTCCACGCCCAGCGCATCGAGCATCAGCAAGGCGCAGAGGCTCATCGGCCCCCAGTGCGGCGCCGTCTGGCGCAGGGTGTAGTCGAGCGGCGCGCCGGCGATCAGGCTCTTCACGCGCGCGCCGCCGGGCGTCACGGCGAAGTCGAGGAGTCGCGCGTCGGCGCCGGCCGCGATCCCGAACGTGCGGACCTTGCCGCCCCTGGCCTCGGCGGCCCTGGCGAGCTCGCCCGTCCAGGGATTGTCGGCGTTGAGGATCGCCGCCCCGCCCGGCTCGAGTCCTTCGAGGATTTCGGCCTTGGCCCTGGCGACGCCGGCGGCGCCGTCAACGAAATTCTCCACATGCACGGCTTCGACGTTGGTCACCGCCACGGCGTGCGGGCGAACCAGTCGCGAGAGCGGAGCGATCTCGCCGGCGTGATTCATGCCCATCTCGAAGACCGCGCGCTTCGTCGTCCTCGGCATGCGGGCGAGTGTCAGCGGCACGCCGATGTGGTTGTTGAACGACTTTACCGAGCCGTGGGCGTCGCCGGCCAGCTGCAGCCCGGCGAGGACGGCTTGGGTGACGCTGGTCTTGCCGACCGAACCGGTCACCGCCCCGCGTCGAGCCTGGGGCGCGCGGTCACGCGCCGCGGCGCCGAGGTCGCCCAGCGCGACAAGCGTATCGGCGACAATCACCGCCGGCGGCAGCACCGGTTCCGAGGCGAGGACGCCCGCGGCCCCAGCGTTCATGGCGGCGGGGACGAAATCATGGCCGTCGCGGACGCCCTTCAGAGCCACGAACAGGTCGCCCTGTTTGACCAGGCGACTGTCGATCTCGACGCCCGCGGCTGAGAACGCCGCGCCATCCAGCCGTCCCCTGGCGGCGGCGGCGATCTCGGCCGAGGTCCACAGCGGCTCAGACATGTTCGCCCCGCAAGGCGGCGGCGGTGACGGCGACGTCGTCGAAGGGATGGACGATGCCGCCGATGTCCTGACCTTGTTCGTGGCCCTTGCCAGCCACCACCAGGATGTCGCCCTTCTCGAGCCGTTCGACACCGGCCGCGATCGCCTCGGCCCGGCCGCCGACCTCGATCAGACCGCTGGCGCCGGCCATGACCTCGGCGCGGATGGCCTGCGGCGCCTCCGAGCGTGGATTGTCGTCGGTGACGATCGCGACGTCGGCGAGATCGGCAGCGATGGCCCCCATTTGCGGCCGCTTGCCGCGGTCACGGTCGCCGCCGGCCCCGAAGACCACAATCAGCTTGCCGGCGGCGTGGGGACGCAGGGCGGTGAGCACGGTGGCGAGGCCGTCCGGGGTATGGGCGTAGTCGACGTAGGCGACGCCGCCGCGCGGCCCGTCGCCCACCTTTTGCAGGCGCCCAGGCGCGCCCTGAACGCTCTCGAGCGCCGCCAGCACACCCTCCACCGGCTCGCCGGCGGCGATGCACAGGCCGGCGGCGACGAGGGCGTTGGAGGCCTGGAAGGCCCCCGCCAGCGGCAGGACGATCTCGAATTCGCGGCCCCAGGCGGCGATCCTGAGGCGTTGGCCGCCAGTCGCAGGGCGGCGAGCCATGAGGTTGAGCCCCTGGCCCATGGCGCCCACGGTCATCAGGGCGTGGCCATGGGTCCGCGCCGCAGCTGCGAAGACCCCGAAAGCGTCGGAGTCGGCGTTGAGGACGGCCGTACGGCCCCGCGGCAGCAAGGTCTCGAACAGGCGCAGCTTGGCGGCGCGATAGGTCTCCATCGTGCCGTGATAGTCGAGGTGATCCTGGGTGAGATTGAGGAAGCCGGCGGCCAGAAGGCGCACGCCGTCGAGGCGGCGCTGGTCGACACCGTGCGAGGAAGCCTCCAATGCGAGGTGAGTGACGCCGCGCTGCGCCAGGCCGCCCAGCATCTGGGCGACATCGGCGGCGTCGGGCGTGGTCAACCCAGGCGGCGTGAGTTGGTCCTCGCCTGCGCGCACGCCGAGCGTGCCCATGCTGGCCGAGGCGTGGCCGAGCTTCTCGAAGATCTGGCGGCAGAAAACCGCCACCGAAGTCTTGCCATTGGTGCCGGTGACGGCGACCACGGTCCGCGGCTGGGCGCCGGCCAGGGCCGCAGCCGCGAGCGCATAGGCGCGGCGTGGGTCGATCGCCCGCACCACCGGCGCGGCGATCCCCGGCAGGTCCTCGCCCGAAAGGATGGCGGCGGCGCCGGCGTCTAGCGCCGCCGGCACGAAACGGCGGCCGTCCACATGCGTGCCCGGCAACGCGGCGAACAGGAAGCCCGGGCGCACGCGTCGGCTGTCGGCGGTGACGCCGGTGATCTCAGGATCCACGACAAGATCGCGCCGAACCAGGGAAGAGAGCCGGGCCATCAGTCGCGTCCGGTCAGGGCGGCGGCGTCGACCGGGGCCTTGGGATCGACCACGGTGGCGGCGATGCGCTTGACGTGCAGGAACGGGGCGATGCGGGCGATGACCTTGCCGGCGATGGGCGCCGACACCTCACCGCCGGTCGTGAAGCCGCCGGTCTCGGGCAGGGGCTTGGGCTCGTCCATCATGATCAGCACGTAGTAGCGGTCCTGGTCGAACGGCCCGTCGGTCGGGAAGACAGCGGCGAAGGAAGCCAGGTTCAGCTTGCCCTTGTCATAGTGCCCGTGGACCAGCTTGGTGGCCGTGCCCGTCTTGCCACCGACCCGATAGCCCGGGACGTCGGCCTTGCGGCCGGTGCCGATGAGGGCGTTCAGGCGCATCAGATTGAGCATGGTGCGCGAGGTGGATTCCTTGATCACTCGGCGCCCAGCCACGGGCTGCTGGCCGGCCTCCAGTTTCCTCAAGGTCAGAGGGCGATAGACGCCGCCATTGAGGATCGAGCTCATGCCAGTGGCGATCATCAGCGGCGTGACCGAAATCGCGTGGCCGAAGCCCATGGTGGCGACGGTGTTCTCGCTCAACCGCGTCGGCGTCAGCGGCCGGGCCGACTCCACGAGTTCGCTCGGAGCCTTCTGATAGAGGCCGAACAGATGCCAGTACTTGTCCATGTTGGCAGCGCCGGCCTGCAGGGCCATGCGCGCGGCGCCTTCGTTCGAGGAGTGAGTGAACACCTCCCACAGCGGCATCTGGCCAAGCGCGGCATCCTGCTTGTCGTAATCGTGGATGGTCTGTCCCGGCAGGACTAGCGGATCGCGGACGTCATATTTGGTTTCGACGGTGGTCGTGCCGGCATCGAGACCCATGGCAAGGGTGAAGACCTTGAACACCGAACCTGGTTCGTAGACCGTCGCGGCGGCGTGGTTGACCATCGCGGCCGGGTCGGCCTTGCCGGGGTCGTTGGCGTCGAAGTCGGGCCAACTGGCCATCCCAAGGATCTCGCCGGTGCGGATGTTGACGACCATGCCGACCGCGTCCTTGACGCCGAAGCGGGTCGCGGCGTCGGCCAGTTCGTCCTGCAGGGCGCCCTGAACGCGCAAATCGACGGAGAGGGTCGTGGGCGTATCGCGGCCGGCGTTGTCGCGGATCTCGGAATCGAAGGCCTTCTCGACCCCGGCGAGACCGCGACCGCCCTTGTCCGAGAAGCCGATCAGGTGGGCGCCGGTGTTGCCGAGCGGATAGTCGCGGGCTGGCTCCTCGGCGAAGGTGACGCCGGCAAGAGCCAGATCGTGGAGACGGTCCTTGACCTCCGGCGCGACGCCGCTGGCGACGTAGTATTCCTTGTGCGGGCCGGTGAGCGCGGTGTCGAGGTGGGCCTGCGAAAGGGTCGGCAGGACGCTCAGAAGCGCAGCCTTGGTGGCGGCAGGGTCGTAGACTTCGCGCGGATTGATGTACATGCCGTAGCGGACGAGGTCGACCGCCAGGATCTGGCCGTTGCGGTCGACGAGGTCGGCGCGCGCCTCCGGCGCCAGTCCAGCGCCACGACCACCGGCGTTGAGGCCGGAGAACAGGGCCGCCTTGGTCGCCACCAGGCCGAGGGTCACGAAGGCGGCGGCGAACAGCGCCATGACGAAGAAGATGCGCAGGCGCGTATCGTCCTCCGCCTTGCCAGAGGCGCGGGCGCGCTCGATGGCCCGGTCGAGCCAGGCGAGCCAGACGCCCGGACCGCTGGGCCGCCAGACGCCTTGCGAGCCTTCGGGGATGGCGGTCACGGCTTGACGCCCTTGGCCGGAGTGGTCGCCTGGCCGCGCAGGGCGACCTGAGGCAGGGCGTCGGCCGTGGTCTCCTGCTTCGGATCGGCCGCCTGCAGGCCGAGATATTGCTTCGACAGCCGCTCGATGCGCCCCGGATCGTCCAGGTGGGCGATCTCGGCCCTGAGCAGGTGAATGCGGCTCTCTTCGTCGGCGATCTGCGCCTCGACCCCAGCGGTGTCGGCGCCCATGCCCTCGGCCAGGGTCTTGAAGGCGTAGCTGGTGAGCGCCAGGACGAGCAGGATCGCCAGGGCCACCAGATCGATCACCCGGAAGCCGCGATAGCGGCGGTTGAACACCCCCGCGAGCATCAGGCCGCTCGCTTCCACAGGGGTGCGGCCGTGCGCTCGGCGGCCCGCAGCTTGGCGGACCTGGCGCGCGGATTGGCCGCGATCTCGGCCGCCGAGGGGGCGCGAGCGCCGCGATGGATGAGCCGGAAGCTGGGTCTGACGGCCGCGCTCGGCGGAATGTGCCGCGAGCTTGAAGCGGTCAGACCGGCGCGCTCGGCCAGGAACGTCTTGACGATCCGATCCTCCAACGAATGGAACGTCACCACCGCCAACCTGCCGCCTGCCTTCAGTGTCCGCTCGGCCGCCACCAGGCCCGCCTCGAGTTCCGAAAGCTCGTCATTGACTGCGATTCTAAGGGCCTGGAAAACCCGCGTGGCCGGATGAATCCGTGCCCCGCGACGCCCGCCGAGGGCGTTTTCCACTGTTTCCGCAAAATCGGCCGTGCGCTCGAAGGGCCGCTCCGTACGCCGGCGCACGATTCGGGCGGCGAGACGGCCGGCCTGACGCTCCTCGCCGAACTCGCGAAAGATGCGCGCCAGCTCGGCCTGAGGGGCGCCATTGACAAGGTCGGCGGCGGACGGACCCTCGCCTGACATGCGCATATCGAGGGGGCCGTCGCGCATCAGCGAGAAGCCGCGCTCGGCCTCGTCGAACTGCATGGACGAGACGCCGAGGTCGAGGGCGACGCCGTCGACGGCGCCTTCCCCGAGCGCCTCGGCCATGGTCGAGAACGGCGCGGCGACGAGTCGGAAACCGCCCTGCGCCGCCAGAGCGTCGGCGAATGGCTTGACGCACGGGTCGCGGTCGAAGGCGGTGACCTGCGCGCCGGCCACAAGCAAGGCGCGGCTGTAGCCGCCGGCGCCGAAGGTGCCGTCGACGATGTGTTCGCCCGCCGTCGGGTTCAGGGCTTCCATCACTTCGGCGAGAAGGACGCTCTCGTGGCCGCTCATGCGCCCACACCTGCGGCGCGTTGCTGGGCCCGTAGGGCCGGCAGGCCGGCGCGGGCCAGCTTCAACTGTTCGGCACGGTGGGCGCGGAAAGCCTCGCGCGACCAGATCTGGAAACGCTCGCCCATGCCGACCAGCGCCACCCACTCGGTGAGGCCGAAGGTCTCGCACAGGCTCTCGGGCAGGGTGATGCGGCCTGCCGTGTCGTAGGGCATCCGCACCATCGCGCCCAGGACGCTGGTCTCCAGCGCCGAGCGCAGGGGGTCGCCGAAAGCGAGCTCGTCGATCACGCCTCGCCAGGTGTCGAAGAGCGCCTGGCCGCCGCCCTCCAGGCAGTCGTGCTCGATGGAAGGGAAGCAGAACACGCCATCGAAGGAGCCCGCTGCAGCGGCCCGGAACTCCTGAGGCACCAGGAGGCGCCGCTTGGCGTCCAGCTGCTTCTCAAAAGTGGAAAGGAACACCGCCGCCTGCCCCGGTTCCGCCCGACACAAACTGGGTTAACATGGGACTAATTGGGATACAATGACACTTGAGCCTCAGATCGTAAGATTTTGCTAACCGTGTTGGGACGAACGTCGCGCCCGCCCCCCGCAGTGAACGGGCGCGAACACGCGCGAAAAACGATCGGAAATGAGCGGATCAGACGGCCTGTAAGCCGGGTTCTGTGCCGCCCCCTTTGAGAGAGACGCGGCGGCCATTCCTCTGGACCGCCCGTTGCCGGACGGTTCTCGCGACCTACCCGGACGCCTGAGCCAGCGACGGCCCTGCCCACGCCACTCGCGCGGAGCGGACGCGGCGTCCCTATTCGGTCTTGCTCCAGGCGGGGCTTGCCATGCCGTCCCGGTCACCCGGTCCGCGGTGGGCTCTTACCCCACCCTTTCACCCTTACCCTCCTACGCTGAAGCTCCGGAGGGCGAGCCCTGAGAAGCCTTCGCGGAGCAGGGCGGTTTGCTTTCTGTGGCGCTATCCCTGGGGTCACCCCCGGCGGGCGTTACCCGCCGCCTTGTCGCCGTGGAGCCCGGACTTTCCTCCCCCCGCGCCTTTCGGACTTGCGGGGAGCGACCGCCCGGCCGTCTGATCCGCCTAGAGGGTGGTCGCCCCTTCCGTCGGCGTCAAGCTCGCGTGGCGCCGCGGACGGCGTGCGCATTGCGACTTTTTTGGCACGAGAATGTGGCGTTCGAGGACGATCCTCTCTAACCTTGCGCCATGCAAAAGCTTAAAGTCTCTCATCTTGCCGCCCTCACTGCCGCCGTCGCCGTGGCAGGCGCCGGCGCGTTGGCTCAGACCAACTCGTCCTCCAGCGCCTCGACCGCGCCTGTGTCTCAGCGGCCTGGCGACCGAAATCTCGAGTCGGCGGCGGAGACGCCGCTGCGCAACGCCAATCTGGTGAAGCAGGAAATTCCACCTGTGCTTACCGCCGCGATGGCGAATCCCTATGCCCGCCCGAGGCTGGTCTCCTGCAAGGCGATCACCGGAGAGGTCGCTAACCTCACTGCGGCGCTGGGCCCCGATTTCGATGCCGGAGTCGCCGGGGACCAGGGCCATCTCGCGCCTTCCGCCGTCAGGGTGGCGGCAAACACCTTCATTCCCTTCCAGGGCCTGCTTCGCTTCGTATCGGGCGCGGAGGCCCATGACCGCCAGGTCGTCAGAGCGATCATCGCGGGCAGCGCCAGGCGCTCCTACCTCAAGGGCCTGGGCGAGGCGCGGGGATGCAGATCGCCGGCGGCGCCGGCGCGGGCAGAGACCTCGGCGGCCACGCGCCATCGGACGCGATAGCCTGACAGCGTCATGGCCCGGCCTTTCGGCCGGGCCATACGTTCAGCCTCGCCTAGGTGCTCGGCGCCAGCGCAAAGGCGTTGACATCGGAGGCCGCGTAAGGACCGCCATCGAGCCAAAGAGCGCCCGTTCCGTCCGTCGCCAGGGAGTCGACCGACAGGTTTTCCGAGAACGCGGCGGCCGGGCAGGTTCCCAGCAGACTTCCAACGGGAGCCGAGTCCGAGAACACGGCGCCTGAAAGGGTGAATGGCGAGGCGCTCTGGAACACATAACCGCTGGCGCCAAGAACCCCACCGGAGCTTCCCCGATACACCTCGTAGCTAAAGGTGGCGAAGTTGAATGGCTCGGTGGCGACGAAGCTGAGGTCGAAGGTCACGGGAGTGTCGCCAGGCGGACTTTCGAGCATGCCGCACGGGCCGGCCGTGACCGTCGAGCCGCCAGTGCTTACGAGTTCGACCGGGTTGATCTGCGCCGTCACGGAGGCGTTGTCGATCCGCACCTTCAGGGAGAGGCTGAGGGCGTTCCCGGGGGTGGACGGATCGAGCGCGAGGTAGTTGTCGCCCGATCCGCTGGCCGTGTAGGGGGCCGGTGTCGAGCCGTCGTAGGCGGCCGCGGCGTTGGTGTCGACCGACACCTGGAAGGTCGCGACCGGCGCCGACACGACCTCGAACACGCCGGCGCCGTTCTTGTTCATCAGCTGCAGATTCAGTTGGATCGTGTGGCCGTTGGCGATCTTGGTGCTGTCGAGAGACGCGCTCAGGAAATTGAACGAGGTCCACTCGGCGTCGGCCGGCACGCCGGGATAAGACGTCACATCGAAGTCGGGGATCTGATAGGCGATGTTTCCGTCGGCGTCGGTGTCGAGCAGCGGGATGGCGCCATTCTCCCAACTGCTGTCAGTGAGCTCCCACACATAGTACCGCTCGACGGCGCCGGTGATCGGGGTGGGAGAACCACCGACCGGGTTGAGGCTGGAATCGAGCAGGTCGGTCCAGGTCCACAGGTAGTGCGTGGCCGGCGGGAGCGTCTCGCCAAACGCCAGATAGAGGCCCAGCGTCGATCCAAACGGGCAGAGCTGGTTGCCATAGGGATCGACCAGGTTGGTGCAGCCGACGTTCTTGATGCCGAGCACGCTGCTGGTGACGTCCTGCTGGATATTGGTGGCGATGCCCAGGCTGCCGATGGCCGTGAACCACACCGACCCGTCCGGCACGGTGGTCTGGCAACTGCAGGGCGGGATCGCGGCGTCATCCAGCGAGATGGCGATCGCCGTCCCGCAGGCGTAGCTCCAATAGGTATTGCACGGGAACGGCGGGTTGTAGACGGTGACCCAGCTTCCGCCGATCGACGCCTCGACCCAGACGTAGATATTCTCCGTGGTCGGCGCCCCAACGCCGTAGAGCCAGGCGTCGAAGTGACCGTTGCAGTCGGTGTAGACCTCCGCCTGCTCGACCACGCGATAGAACCAGGGCCAGAAGATCTCCCACCAGCAGAGGTGAGGCAAAAGGATCTCGGCGCGATTGAACACAACCTGCCGAATTGTCTCGGGCGTCGCGGCGCGGATCTCGTCCTCGACCTGGCTCGAAATTGGCCTCAGCGTGGCCGACCTGGCGCGCGCCCGGAGGTTCGACGACTGCGCGCGGTGGGCGGCGATCGCATCCGCCAGATCGGCGATGACGCTCTCGGGGATCCGAGGCTGGAGCCAGATCGGCAAGTGGAACCACCAGTCGACCGTACAGATGTGGACCCGCGCCTTGCACACCGGCCCGCTCTGCGCGACGCCGTTGACGGTGAGCGTATTGGCGACGTCGCCCTGGACGTCGCAGAACCAGATCTCCACCGGAGACACGCCGAGCTGAGACGGAATGCGCTGGACGACGATCTCATTCTTGCCCTCGGTGGCCGCCGACACCCGATAGGCGTTGGCTTGCGCAAGGGAGAAGACATCGATCTTGGCGGCCGGATAGTCGGCCGGGAATCCAGGCCCAACAAAGAGCCGACTTCCCTTGGCGCTGAGGTTCGATGAGCGAAGCCGAGCAGTGGAGCCCTCAAATGGGGCGCTCTCCGTGACTTTACCTGCAGCGCTCACAACATAGGCGTGCAAATGTTCCTGCGATTTGACGCCAGATTCGATTTTGACGACGACATTTGAGTCCGATTCCAGCTTCGCCATGATCTACATCCTCCACTAATCTAAGTTACAATTTTAAGATCCCCCACTTTTGTTTCGATACATCAGCTCACAAGCCTGACAGACTTGAAGAGATCACAAATGTCAGATGGCGGCGTTGACAGCCGGCGCAGGCGCCAGGCCCGATGACTTCGCTAGCGACAGCCAACACAAGCGTAAATAAACTAACGCGCACTTCGTCACCATACTGACGACAAACTGTTTTCATCGCCGGCGCTTCGCCCATCGCCGGCCCATGTTTGGAGCTTTACATATTTCATTACGGTAATCAGCGCCAGCGATTACTTTCACTCGCGACATTCTTTGTGCTGGGCCAGCCGCACAAAGCCGGCCCTCGCCGGCCATTCCAATGGGTTGAGGGTGGCGGTTCCACCGGCTTATCCACACAAGCGGCGGTCGGCGTCAGCGCCCGTGTCAGGCCGCGCGGCGCTCGGCGTCGCGCCATACGCGCGCGAAGAGATCGCGCTGGGCGTGGCTGCCGCCGATGCGAACCCACCCCTCACGGCTAGCGTCGAGCGCCGTCCGCGCGGTTTGAAAGTCGCCGCGGGCGTGGGCCAGAAGCCCCTCGCATAGGGGCGTCGCCACGGCCCGCCAGTCCTCGCCAGGCGCAACGCGCACTGCCGCCAGCAGGGTGTCGGCCTCCGGTCGATCGGACCGTGCGAGGCCGTATATATACTGGGCGGTGAGAAACGGCAGCGTCAGGTCGATACCGCGCGCGGCGACATGATCGGCGACATCGCGCCAGCGGTCGCCGACCGGAAGGCCGACCAGCTCGATCCTGGCCAACAGTGAGACCGCGCCAACCTGGTCCTGGGAATAGCTCTTATCCACGCCCCAGACATGGCGGTCCCAGATGGCAAGCGCCGCGGCCGGCCGGCCGCGCTCAAGCTCGAACAAGGCCTGGTGCCACCAGAGATGGGTGACCATGAACGAGTTGAGGCCGACCCAGCCACCGCAGTGGTCAGCCAGGAACGCCAGCCCCTCCTCGATCCGCCCCTCGCTCAACATGACGTGAGCGAGCGCGTGCTGCGCCCATGGCTCGCTGGGCTCGAGGGCCAGGGCGCGGCGAGCAGCCGTTTCGGCCTCCGCCAGTTGATGGCTCTCCTCGTGGGCGAAGGCGAGCATGGCCAGGAGGCGCGGATTGTCTGGGGCGACCGCCGCCTGGGCCACGCGCAGCATGGCGGCGGCGTCGCCGACGTTGAAGCTGAGATACTGACTGACCTTCGCCGCCGGCAAGTCGCGAGGAAAGGCGGCGACGATCGCCTCGAATCGACGCTGCGCCTCAGCTGCGTCACCTTCTCGCCAAACGGCCAGGGCCTCGACCCATTGTCGTTCGCGCTCGCTCGTCACCGCCGAGCGGGCGAGGGCTAGGAACGGCTCGGCCAGAGCCGGCCCGGCTGGCGCTTCGAGCAATAGCCAGAGGAGGCCCGCGTACGCATTCAGCATCGCGCTCGCCGGATGGCGCCCGGCGGCGCCGATCACGTCGCTGGCTCGCGCCTCGTAGGCGAGGAAATCGGCAACGAAGGCGTCGACGGCCTGGACCTCCGCTTTGTCGGCGGCGGTCAATGAATTGCCAAGGATGTCCAGCGCCACCGCCGCCTCGTATGTCCGAGATCACGCGCCCGTGCGCGTCGAAACCATCTCACCATGTTTAAAGTCGACGCCAAGGGCATTAAAAGGCCGGCCCGGCCGACTTCGCCGGCGACCTGGAGCCAACGGATGCGCCGCACCCCGCAGGACCTGAAGAAGCTCAAGGACCGCGGCGAGAAGATCGCCATGGTCACCGCCTACGACTTCCCCTCGGCGCGCCTGGCCGACCGTGCGGGCGCCGACGTGTTGCTGGTCGGGGATTCACTCGGCGCGGTGATCTATGGTCACGCCACCACCTTGCCGGTGACCCTGGACGACATCGTGCGCCACGCCGAAGCGGTGGTGCGCGGCAGCGCCGCCGCCTTGGTGGTCGGCGACCTGCCCTTTCTCACCTACGCCAGCGAGGCCGACGCGGTCCGCGCATCCCGCCGTCTGATGCAGGAGGCCGGCGTCCAGGCCGTGAAGCTGGAAGGCGGGCGGCCGATGGCGAGCATCGTCAAGCGACTCACCGAACTTGGCGTGCCGGTGATGGGGCATCTCGGCTTCACGCCCCAGTCCCAGATGCAGATCGGCCTCAAGGTCCAGGCCAAGACGGCGGCGGCGGCGCGCAAGTTGATGGAGGACGCGCGGCTGCTCGAGGACTGCGGCGCCTTCGCCCTGGTCCTGGAGCTGGTGCCCGCGCCGCTGGCCGAGGCGATCAGCCGGCGGCTGCGGATTCCTGTCATCGGCATCGGCGCGGGCGCCGGCTGCGACGGCCAGGTTCAGGTCTGGCACGATCTCCTCGGCCTCACCGAGGGCAAGCCCCCGCGCCACGCACGCCCCTACGCCGACCTCGCGCCGGTGATCGAGGCCGCGCTCACGGCATACATCGAAGACGTCCGAGCCGGCGCATTCCCAACCGAAGCTCAGAGCTCCGCGATGGATGCGGCCGAGCTGGCCAAGGCGCTCGGCCAGGCCGAGTAGTGCTGGTCGTCAGGACGATCGGCGAGGTCAGGGACGCCCGACCCCGCTTCGCCTCGCTCGGTCTCGTCCCGACGATGGGCTTTCTTCACGCTGGCCACATGAGCCTGGTCGAGCGCGCGCGGGCCGATTGCGGCGCCGTCGCAGTCAGCATCTTCGTCAATCCGACCCAATTCGGCGAGGCGCAGGATCTCGACCGATATCCGCGCGACCTTCCGCGCGACCTGGCGATGCTGGCCGAAGCGGGCGCCGATCTGGTGTTCGCGCCAGAGCCCGCCGAGATCTATCCCGCCGGCTTCTCGACCCGCATCGACGTCGGTGGGCCGACCGAGCCGCTGGAGGGGGCGAGCCGCCCCGGCCACTTCGTCGGCGTGGCGACGGTGGTCGCCAAACTGTTCAACATCTTCCAGCCGACCCGCGCCTATTTCGGCCAGAAGGACGCCCAGCAGACGGTGGTGATCCGGCGCATGGCGCGGGACCTCGACATGCCGGTCGAGGTGGTGATCAGCCCGACGGTGCGCGACGCCGATGGCTTGGCGCTTTCAAGCCGCAATGCCCGCCTCAGCGCCGAAGAGCGCACGCACGCCTTGACTCTGTTTCGGGCCCTCACGGCAGCACGGATGAGGTTCGAAGCGGGGGAACGCAGCGGCGCGGCCCTGCGGGAAGTGATGCGCGCGGTGCTTGCGGCCGAACCTGGCGTCGAAGCCGATTACGTCAGCGTCGCGGAGCTGGAAACCCTCGCCGAGCTCGACCGCGTCGACGAGCTCGCCCTCGCCTCGCTCGCCGCCCGTGTCGGGCCGGTGCGGCTAATCGACAATCTGATTCTCAGTCCTGGATCGTCGGCGGCCGCGTCCGACCATAGATGATCTGGTCCTGGTAGCCGCCCTTCCACCAGCCATAGCCGGCGAGAAGGCCCTCGCGCTGGAACCCGCAACGCTCGAGGAGCGCGCAGGAGCGGTCGTTGCCCGGCGTGACGAGGGCCTCCAGGCGGTGCAGTGAGAAGCTGCGCCAGCCGATTTCCATGACTGCTGGCAGCACGTCGCCCATCACCCCGCGCCCCTGCCAGCCGGCGCAGAGGTCATAGGCCACCTCGCCGCGCCGGCCGCGCTCGACGACGATGTGGTTGAAGCCGCAGGTGCCGACGAAGACGCCGTGCGTGCCGCGGATCGCCCATCGCACGCCGGCGCCCAGCGCCCGCTGATTCTGCGCCCAGGTGACGATGGCCTCGGCCTCGGCCATGTGAGTAAGCGGGTCGATGTCGAGGAACCGGGTCACCGACGGGTCCGAAAACTCTGCCAGCACGTCCGCCGCATCCGTCGGGGCGAGCGGCGCCAGGCGCCAGCGGCCGACCGTGAACGTGAGGTCGCCGGAAAGATCGGGATCGGGGGAGATCAAGCGGCGACCTGCTTGAGCAGCGCCATCAGCCGCGCCCGGGTGTCGCCGTCGGCGACGCCGTCGATGCGGCTCTGCACCCAGTGGCGTTGGAAGGCGGTGACCACCAGCGCCAGGTCGTCGTCAAAGCCGCCCTGGACCGGGAGGTCGTAGCCGAGCCGCGCCAGCGCCCCCCGCAGCACGATGACCGGCAGCCCCTCGTCGCCTGGGGCTAGCGCCGGTCCGGGGGCCGGCGGCGGCTCGACCCACAGGCCGTGGCCGGCGTCGGCCAGTTCTGACCATGGGAAGAACTCACCCGGATCCTCGCGGCGGCGCGGGGCGACGTCGGAATGGCCGAGGATGAGGGCGTCCTCGATCGTCCAGCGCTGGCGGATGTCGGCGAGCAGCTCGATCACCACGGCGATCTGCGCGGCGGTGAACGGCCGATAGCCCCATTCATGGCCCGGATTGACGATTTCGATGCCGATCGAGCGGCCGTTGGTGTCGTGGACGCCCTGCCAGCAGGAGACGCCGGCGTGCCAGGCGCGGCGAGCCTCGTCGACCAAGGCGAACAGACGTCCGTCCTCCTCGACGAGATAGTGGGCGCTCACCTTGGCCTCCGGATCAGTAAGGCGCGCTAGCGCCACTTCACCCGTCTCCATGCCTGTGTAGTGCAGCACGATCATGTCCGGCGGCGCGCGCCGGGCGTCGAAGTTGGGCGATGGCGCCCTTACGGGGCGCACCCGGCTAGGCCGCCTTGGCGAAGCTGAGCGCCTCGTAGCGGGCCAGGTGATGGTCGGTCGAGCCGAACACCCCCTCGATCAAGGTGGCGCGCTTGAAGTAGTGGCCGATGGCCATTTCATCAGTCATGCCCATGCCGCCGTGCAGCTGGATGGCGTTCTGGCCGACGAACTTGCAGGCCCTGCCGATCTGCACCTTGGCGGCGGAAACGGCCTTGGCGCGCTCGGCCGCCGGTTCGTCCAGCTTGATGTGCGCCATATAGGTCATGGACACCGCCTGCTCGACGTTGATGAACATGTCGACCATTCGGTGCTGCAGCACCTGGAAGGAGGCGATCGGCGCGCCGAACTGCTTGCGCTGCTTGGTGTAGTCCAGCGTGCCCTCGTGCAGCTTGCGCAGCACGCCGCAGGCCTCGGCGCAGGTTGCGGCAACGGCCTCATCCACCACCGCCTCGACCATCGGCAGGGCCTCGCCCTCCGGTCCAATCAGGGCCTCGGGGCCGACGGCGACGTTCTCGAAGATCACTTCGGAGGCACGCCCACCGTCCACCGTCGGATAGTCGCGGGTGACGATGCCCTTGGCGTCCTTGGCCACAACGAACACAGAGACGCCACCGAGGTCGCGGCGGTCGCCGCCTGTGCGGGCGGTGACCACCAGGTGGGTCGCGAACGGCGCGCCCACGACCACCGCCTTGGCGCCATTCAACACCCAGCCGGCGCCGTCCTTGCGGGCGGTGACGGCCAGATCGTGCAGGCAGTAGCGGGCCTGCGGCTCAGCCCAAGCGAAGGCGAAGCGCGCCTCGCCATCGATGATCTTGCCGATCAGGTCAGCGGCCGCCGGCGTTCCCGCGCGCTTCAGGAACCCGCCGCCGATCACCACGGTGCCGAGGTAGGGCTCGACCACCAGCGCCTTGCCGAGCTCTTCCTGCACGACCATCACCTCGGTCGCCCCGCCGCCGAGGCCGCCCTGGTCTTCGGGGAAGGTGGCGCCGAGCACGCCGAGATCCTGCGCCAGGGCCTTCCACAGCTCCGGACGCCAGCCTGCTGGCGAAGCAATGGCGGCGCGCCGCTTTTCGAAGTCATAGGTGTCGGCAAGCCAGGCCGCGACGGTGTCGCGCAGCAGGGTCTGCTCTTCGGTGAAGCTGAAGTCCATCGGAGTCCTCGGGTTCGGTGTTGGGCGCTAAAGGCCCAGCACCATCTTGGCGATGATGTTGCGCTGGATCTCGTTCGAGCCGCCGTAGATCGACGTCTTGCGGGTGTTGAAGTAGGTCCCGGCGACGCCGTGGGCGGCGTCCGGACCGACCGGGCCGAAGTTGTGCGGCAGACCGCGCAGATAGGGCGCGCCGTAGTGGCCGGCCGCTTCGAGGGCGAGTTCGGTCAGGCGCTGCTGGATCTCGGTGCCCTTGATCTTGAGGATCGAAGACTCCGGTCCCGGGCCCTTGCCGGAGCTTTCGCCCGCCAGGGTGCGCAGCTCGGTGTATTCCAGCGCCGTCAGGTCGATCTCCAGTTCGGCGAGCTTGCGGCGGAAGAAGGCGTCGGCGATCAGCGAGCCGCCGTCATCGGCCCGTTCGGTCGCCGAGACCTCGCGAATGCGCTCCAGGTTGCGCTTCGAGCGCGCCACCCCGGCGATGCCCGAGCGTTCGTGGGCCAGCAGCGCCTTGGCGCAGGTCCAGCCCTGGTTCTCGTGGAAGACCCGGTTCTCGACCGGCACCTTGACGTTGTCGAGGAAGACGTCGTTGACCTCGTGACCGCCCTCCAGAGTGATGATCGGTCGGACGGTGACGCCCGGCGATTTCATGTCGATGAGCAGGAAACTGATCCCGGCTTGAGGCTTGGAGGTGGGATCGGTGCGGACCAGGAAGAAGCCCCAGTCGGCGTGCTGCGCCAGGGTGGTCCAGGTCTTCTGGCCGTTGACGAGATAGTATTCCTTGCCGTCGTCGGCGGTGATGCGCTCGGCCTTGGTCTTGAGCGAGGCGAGGTCGGAGCCGGCGCCCGGCTCGGAATAGCCCTGGCACCACCAGATCTTGCCATCGCGGATGTCGGGCAGGAAGCGCTCCTTCTGCTCTTGCGTCCCAAAGGTCCACAGGACGGGCGCCAGCATCGATACGCCGAAGGGCAGGATGGCGATGGTGTCGGCTCGCGCCTGCTCCTCTGACCAGATGTATTTCTGGGTGGGAGTCCAGCCGGTGCCGCCCCACTCGACCGGCCACGAGGGCGCCGACCAGCCCTTGTTGGCGAGGATGCGGTGCCAGGAGAAGAAGTCCTCCTTGGAGAGCGCGTCTTCGCTCTGCTGCTTCTCGCGCAGCTGAGCAGGATAGTTCTCGGAGATAAAGGCGCGGGCCTCTTCCCGGAAAGCGGCGTCTTCGGGCGAGAAATCGAGGTCCATGGCGTTTCCCCTTTGCGATCGGCCGCGGAACATACGGGGGCGGCGGCGCTCTTGCCAAGTCCGCGACGCCGCCGTCACGTTCTCTTCATGACCCGGATCCTGACCTACAACGTCCACCGCTGCGTCGGGACCGACGGCCGCCTCGACGTCGGCCGAATCGCGGCCGTGATCGCAGCCGAGACGCCGGACATCGTGGCCCTGCAGGAAGTGGATGTCGGCCGGGCCCGCACCGGCGGCGTCGACCAGGCCCACGACCTCGCCAGGCGCCTGGGCATGGTCTCCCGATTCCACGCCGCGTTGCGGGTCGAGGAAGAGCAATACGGCGACGCCATCCTGACCTCCCGGCCCGAGCGGCTGGTGAAGGCCGGTCCCCTGCCCGGCCACCCGCGCATCCCACGGCTCGAACCGCGCGGCGCCCTGTGGGTGTCGATCGACATCGGCGAGGGACGGGAAATCCAGGTGATCAACACCCACCTCGGCCTGGTGCCGTACGAACAGCGGCTACAGGCCGAGGCCCTGGCCGGTCCGCAGTGGCTCGCCGCCGCCAGCGGCCCGACCATCCTGCTCGGCGACTTCAATGCCGCAGCGCGCACCATGGCGTATCGCATCGTGACGCGGCGCCTGGCCGACGCTCATCGAATGAGGCGGGGCGTACGTCCAGCGACCTTCCCGGCCACCATGCCAGTCCTGCGCATCGACCATGTGTTCGTGAATTCTGAGGTTCAGGTCAGAAACCTGCGCGTCGGCGCTTCAGCCTTGGCGCGGATCGCGTCGGACCATCTGCCGCTGGTGATGGACTTCGATCTCTAGAAAGAGAGAAGGCCGCTCCTTGGAGGAGCGGCCTCACAGTCTTCTGTCTCAGGTTAGCGGCTGCCCATCACCGCGCCGCCGTTCTTCGCCCACACCTGACAGGACCCGTCCCGTTCCGAGGCGTACTGGGGCTTCATCACCGAGCCGGCGTGATCGGCTTGGCTGCGCGCCTCGTCTCGGGCGCTGTCGGCGCGGTCGAGAACGGCCGGCTCGCGGGTTGCGCCCTCAGACTTGATGAGTGCGTTAATGCCGGCGGCGTCGGCCGGCCCGAGCGAGCGAGCCTGATAGAGGCCCTGGCAGCGGGCGGCGGCGATGTATTCGGCGTCGGTGAGGTGCGATCCAGACGCCAGGGCGGCGCCAGAGCTGAGCGCGACGCCGGCCAGGATCGAGGCAGCCGCGGCGATATTCCGAAGAGTTGACATGTCCCGTTCCTCCATGTGTTGGACAAGCAGGAACATGCACGACAGTCAGAGCAGTTTTCAAATTAAATAGAATAAATATTCGTTGCCATAAAACTGAAATATTGAGAATTGTTAATTTGACGCGTTGAATAATTAACTCGGCGTAATTGTTGTGGCGATTTGTGGGACAAATCTTGGCGGTCAGCCGGGCTCAGGGGTTGCGCGCAGGGCGCAGCCTGAGTCATCTGGCGCCATGAACGCCCCGCCACAGCCGATCGCCACGCCCTGCGTGCAGGTCTGCGTCGTCGATGGCGAAAGCGGTCTCTGCCTCGGCTGCCATCGTACGCTGGCCGAAGTGGCCGGATGGTCGAAGCTGACCCATGCCGAACGGGCAACCATCATGGCCGCCCTGCCGGCGCGTCGCAGCCGCATCCGACCCGAGAAGCTAGGCTTCGTCGGCCGCTAAGCGGGCGTCAACTCGCCAACGGTCGCCAAGGCGCGCTCGACCACCTCGACCCCGGCCCCAGGTCTGATCGCCTCGACGGTAAGGATTCGCCGCCAAGTCCGAGCCCCGCGGGCGCCGTGGAACAGCCCCAGCATGTGGCGGGTCATGGCCGGCAGGCGCGCGCCATCGGCGAGTTCGGCGGCCAGATAGGGCAGATGCCGTTCCACCGCCTCGCGGGGCGAGACGTCGGCCCCGGCCTCGCCGAAGAAGCGGCGGTCGACACCGCCGAGGATCGCGGGGGTGTGGTAGGCAGCGCGGCCCAGCATGACGCCGTCCACATGCGCCAGGTGGCGTTCGGCCTCGTCGAGATCGGCGATGCCGCCGTTGATGATAATGGTAAGTGTCGGCCGTTCGCGCTTCAGGCGGTGGACGAGGGCGTAGTCCAGCGGCGGTATCTCGCGGTTCTCCTTCGGCGACAGACCCTGCAGCCAGGCTTTGCGGGCATGGACGATGAAGCGGGTGACGCCGACAGCGGCGCACTGGTCCACGAGCGTGAAGAGGCTCTCCTCAGGGTCTTGCTCGTCCACCCCCAGCCGACACTTGACCGTAGCTGGCACGCGCACCGCCGCCGCGACGGCGGCCATGCAGGCGGCGACACGCGCCGGCGCCCGCATGAGGCAGGCGCCAAAGTCGCCGCCCTGAACCCGATCGGATGGACAGCCGACGTTGAGATTGATCTCGTCGAAACCGAGGTCTTCGCCGATGCGCGCCGCGGCGGCGAGTTCGGCCGGATCGGCCCCGCCGAGCTGCAGGGCCACCGGATGTTCGGCTGGCGCATAGGCCAGCAGCCGTGCGCGGTCGCCATGCAAGATCGCCTTGGCGGTCAGCATCTCGGTGTAGAGCAGCGCCCGGCGCGTGAGGGTGCGGTGGAAGGCCCGGCAGTGCCGGTCCGTCCAGTCCATCATGGGGGCCAAGCACAATCTGTGATCTAACTTATTGATTTTCATATATTTTTTTGGTCCCAGTCGGTCCAATGCCTGATTGGACCGATTCATCAGTATACAAACATAATTGGTAGCCAGTTTTTAATTCAATTACAGTCGATTAGCATCGTTTCAGGCTGACGGATTCTGCCGCGTAGTGAGGCGCTTTAATCCCCTTTCCTGCACCTGAGTGCACACATAGGGGATACGAAATTGGCCGCGTTCGCGAAACTCCCCTCAGGTTCCTGGCGTGTCGTCGTCAGGCGCAAGGGCCGCTACATCAGCGAGACGTTCCGGCGCAGAGTTGACGCCGGCGCTTGGGCGCTGGAGGCCGAACGCCAGATCGATCGAGGCGAAACGCCGAAATCCTGGCGCATTGCCAGGTTGCGGACCTTCGGCGAACTCATCGATCTGCACATCGCCGACATGACGGAAGTCGGCAGAGCGCCCGGTCGGTCGAAAAGCGCGACCCTGAGAATGCTGAAGCGCGAGTTGGGCTCGCAGAACATGCTCGATCTTGACCGGGAACGGCTGATCCGGTTCGGCCGCAAACGCGCCGCGCAAGGGGCTGGGCCCGTCACGCTCGGCATAGATATTGGCACGATCAAGCTGGTCTTGACGCATGCCGCCGCCGTCCATGGCATCGCCGCGCCGGTCGAGCCTGTGAGCCTGGCGCGGATCGCCCTCAAACGCCTTGGCCTGGTTGGCAAGGGCCATGAGCGTGATCGGCGGCCATCGACCGAAGAACTTGCAAGGCTGATCGCCCATTTCGACGACAATCCCCGGCAGGTCATCCCGATGGGACGGCTCATCAAATTCGCCATAGCGACAGCGATGCGGCAGGAGGAAATCTGCCGGGTCACCTGGAGCGACCTCATCGCCGTGACCAAGATGCTGACTATCCGAGACCGCAAGGATCCACGCCATAAAGAGGGCAACCACCAGCGGATCCCGCTCCTCGCCACCTCCGGGTATGACGCGCTCGCCTTGATCGACGCGCAACGCCAGACCGGCGGCGCCCCGGACGACAGGATCTTTCCCTACAATCATCGGTCGGCCGGCACGGCGTTCCGACGCGCCTGCCAAGACCTGGAGATCGAAGACCTCCACTTCCATGACCTTCGCCACGAGAGCACAAGCCGCCTGTTCGAGGCAGGTTTCGCCATACAGCAGGTGGCCCTGGTCACGGGCCACAAGGATTGGAAAATGCTGCGACGCTACACCCACCTGAAACCGGAATCGCTGCACGCCGTCGCCGCAGCCTGGGCGGCGTGAGACCGCCCAGTAGGCTTAGGCCGCCCTAGCTTTGCTCTGATAATGTCAGGACCTAACGATTGCCATCGACCGCGCTGCGCGCCGCGGCGCGTTCGCCGTGCTCGAACGCGTCGGCGAATTGGTCAAGTTCGGACGGGCTCATGCCGAGGCCGCGCCCCACGGCGCGCCATTGCGACACGGCCCGCTCGACCGCCCCGAGGATCTCGCGCGCTCGGGGTGGGGCGATCCGGAAATAGGGCAGAACCGACATCAGCGCCTCGATCCTCGCCTCGGGGCCCGTATCCTCCGAGACCCAGGTCTTCAGCTCCCGCGCTCGTTCGGGGAACGGATTGACGTCAAATGCCGGCGCGAGCCGCCACTGACCACGGTCGACGTGCAGGAAGCCATGGTTGCGCAGATGGTCGTCGACGTTGGTGATGAGAATGGAGAAGGCGATCCGCCGCCACAGTTCTTCTGTGTCGGCCTGGGGCGACGCGCCGTGGGCTCTCAGGGCATCGACGATCTCGGTGTAGGCATGTTCGCCCGCGTCGGCCTCGACGCCGAGCATGGTGGCGGCGGATACGTACGTCAGCCGGCCTCCACCGTCCGGGCGGTCAAAGCGCCGGATCACCGCGACGCTCTCTCCTTCGCTTTCGATCAGGCGGCCGTGGGCGGCGTCGATCCCGGCGGCCGCGGCCAGCCGGAGCGCCAGCACCTCTCCTTTGGTGACCGCGCGATCGTCAGCCACACTCGGGAACTTGCCGATCGATAGCCGCCCGTCTGCATCGACGATGGTGCATTTGGGGCGCAGGCCGCCCAGCGAGGTGCCGCGGCCTCTGAGGAAGCGGAGATCGGCCGCCGTCTCGCTGTTCGTCTCCACCGCGCGCGACGCTGTGAGCAACATCCCAAGCTCGATCAGCGGTGGAGCAGTCCGACTGCTGTCCTCCGTGGCGCGCTGGAAAACCCCGTGCTCGTCCCGAAAGCGCAGCGCCCCCACGCGGCTGACGTCGTCGACGGCCAGCAGGAAGTCGAGTGAGTTCAGCGCTCCCACTGCGCCGCTCTCCCCTGCCCTTCGCGCCTCCTGCCGCCGCTTCGCGTGGTCGCGCAGGATCACGCGGCGTGCCCAGCCGTCCGGTTCGGCGTCGGCGACCGCGCCATGGAAGACCGAACCGTGGCGGCCCTTGCGATGAAATTGCGGGCCCGCCACCAGCGGCAGGCCAGGTTCGACCGCAAAGCGGTCCTTGGCGGCCAGCCACCCGGCGTCGTATTCGAACGCGGCGTTCTCCCGCGCGCCTTGGACGTCGTAGCGAAGCGTCGCGAGGCCGCGTCCGTTGTCGCCCAGGGCGATGGCGATGGTCCGGTTCACAGCGCCGTCGCGGCCTTCTTCGGCCGCACGCGCTTGGGCAGGCGGTCAGCATCGAGCAGCAGGCCGACGTCGTCGCGGCGAGGATCGACGATGTCGCCGATCGCATCGCCGAAGCCCAGGACAAACAGCGCCATGGCGTAGATCCCCATCGAAACGGTGGGGGCGCCTTTCTCCACCTTCAGGTAGGTGGTCTTGGCCGCGCCGACGCGCTCCGCCATCATTTCCACCGTCAGATTGCGTTTGCGCCGCGCGGTCGCGATATCGGCGCCGAGCTTGCCGAGCGAGCGTCGCACCGCTAGTGGCAGGGAGTCTTGAGCCGAGGACTTCATCGTAGGTCTCATAAAATGGCCGGAAAGGCCATTTGTATATTATATATACGATCTTATCTAGCCGAACGTCGATGAACCGGTGCGGCCCGTGGGCCTATTCCCAGGTCGCGGCAAGTTTAACCCTTTTGAGACTTTGGGAAGGTCCATCTTTCGGTGACCAACGTTTTCCGTCTACCCGTCCGGAAATCAATTCGTTCGGAACCTTGAGTCGATGCCGGCAAATCCGGACAAGGTCGCCGCTCCCGAGCAACCATCAGTTTCCGGACAGCGGACGTTCGGAAGGGCAGAGTTGGGTGGTGAGCGGACGAACAACAAATCAGTGCAATCGTTGTCACGGCGGATACGCTTATGCTCCGCATTGGCGCTGGCGATTGCTATCGCGTTTCGTAAGGGGTCTGGCATGGCGCTTGGTGGGGCTCGTGGGGGCCAGGCAACAATCAAGGATGTGGCAAAGCTCGCCGGTGTCGCCGTAAAGACCGCCTCGCGGGTGGTGAATCGCGAAGGGAAGGTCTCGCCTGACAAGGTAGCTGCGGTCGAACAGGCGATGCGGACCTTGAACTACACGCCCAATCTGGCCGCCCGCCAGTTGCGGACCCAGCGCGCCAATCTGATCGCGTTCCTGATAGATCGTCCGTCGAGCTATATCGCCAGTCTTCAGTTCGCCATGATCCAGGCCTGCGCTGGCCTGGATCTCAATCTCGTCGTGGAAGCCGTGGCCGCCGGTGAGGAGGCGAGCTCGGCGGAGAGACTTCGCCGTCTGCGCGTGCTTGGCGCGGTGATCGCATCACCCCTCGATGTGAACGGAGTACTCCAGCATCACCTCGATGCCTCGGGGGTGCCTTATGTTTTGGTTTCGCCGATGCAGTCGGGGATCAGGAGTACGACCATCGGCATGGATGACTTCGGCGCGGCCAAGGCGATGACCAATCTGCTGATCGCAGGCGGTCATCGCCGCATTGGCTTCGTCGTCGGCCCGCCCGCCAATCCGGTGTCCGCCTTGAGGCGCGCTGGTCACTACGCGGCTCTGCAGGACCACGCGATCCCGCTCGAGCCTGCGTTGGAGTGTCAAGCCGACACCTACCTGTTCGACTCCGGGCTTGCGACCGCGGGTCAGCTCTTGCGCCTCGCCCAACGACCCACCGCCATCTTTGCATCAAACGACTATTTGGCGCTCGCGGTCTTCCGGGTGGCCGCCCAGCTTGGCTTGCGGGTTCCCGCAGACCTCTCGGTCGTGGGCTTCGACGATGTGCCCGCGGCGGCCATGGCTCAGCCCGGCCTCACGACGGTGCGTCAGCCGCTTGACGCCATAGGACGTCAGGCAATCGACATCCTCGTTTCGGGCCAGACAGCTCACTATCGGCACATTGGGTTGGGGTTCGACTTGGTCCAGCGCGAGAGTTTGGCGTCGCCCAGTTTGGGCTCGCTTTAAGGGCGTCTCATCCTTGGCTGATCCAGGGGACGGCCGCCTCGATCGGCAATGTCGCGACTGACTCGGATTCCCGCAAAGGGCGGCCGACGACTTCGGCAAAACCATCAGGAAACCGTTTTCGGACTCGACTTCCCGGCGGCCGGAGTGATAACGATACCCTAATAAAGCGACTATCGTTGTCATACGACGATAGCGCGAACCGGGAGGAGGCCATGAAGATCCATCAGTTTTGGTTGAGCGCGTCCGTCCTGACGCTGGCGTGGTGCGGCATGGCGCATGCGCAGTCGACAACGCCCACCGGGAATTCCGAGAGCGCTCCATCTGCTTCGAAGGTTGAAGAGGTGGTCGTCACAGCCGAGCGGCGCGCAACGAACCTGCAAAAAACCGCCATCGCCGCCACGGTGCTCACTGGAGCCGACCTGAAGTCGAAGGGGGTCACGACTGTCGACGATTTGCAATTTATCTCGCCGTCGGTGTCGATTTCCAATTTTGGACAGGGCAACTTCTTCAACATCCGCGGCATCGGCAAGAGTGAGAACAACACCGGTACGACGGTCGGGGTGATTACCTATCGCGACGGGGTGGCGTCATTCCCAGGGTTCTTCCAGGATGAGCCATATTACGACATCGCCAGCGTTGAAGTTCTGCGCGGTCCGCAGGGCACGTTCGTTGGTCAGAACGCCACCGGCGGTGCGGTATTCATCACCGAAGTGAACCCGGTAATCGACGGCGGCTATCACGGTTACCTTCAGGGTCAAGTCGGCAACTATAGCGATGTGGCGGTTCAGGGCGCGATCAATCTGCCAGTCAGCGACACATTCGCCGCACGAATTGCTATAAACGACGAATACCGAGAGAGCTTCTACACAATCTATGGCAACCACACTGGCAACCCCGGACTACTAAAGCAGTCGAGCGTTCGTCTAAGCTTTCTTTGGAAACCCACAAACGCGTTGTCAGTTCTGTGGAAGACTGACTACAACTATATAGATCAGGGTGGCTATCCGGCCGACCCCGTGACTTCCACGGAAGACCCCTTCAATATCGGCAACAACGCGCCGAACCTGGCGATCGACCAGTTCGTGCGAAATATCCTGAACATAAGCTATGTACTGCCGGACGGAATTACTTTACGTTCAGTTTCTGGTTTCCAGAAGGGCAGAACAGCCTTATCTGTAGATCTCGACGGCACCGATATGCTGAACTTCACGTTTCGCAATGCCGTTCAGGAGGCTATATACTCGGAGGAGATCAACGTTCTGTCGCCCAATAAAGGATTTTTTACCTGGGTCCTGGGCGGCTATTACCAGCACGACGAGTACAACTATCCTCACGGTAAATTCGACTTTGGCCTGCCACCAGGGGTGTTCGACGAGCAAATCTACGGCTTCAATCCGAACGTCACGGCGGGCGGTTTTGGCCAGGCGACTTTCGACCTGCCGCACGGCTTCCAGCTTCAGGTGGGCGCCCGCTACACCAGCACGACCTCGACCAACAACGCCACGATTGCGATCCCGGAAATCGGGGTCGCCATTCCTGACAACCAGACGGAAGCGAGTTCGCGGGTGACCGGAAAGGTCGCCCTGAACTGGACGGTCAACGACAACAACTTCCTCTACGCCTTCGTGGCGACCGGTTATAAATCGGGCGGCTTGAACGTGCCCACGGGCTTCAGCCTGCCGCCGACATTCGGTCCCGAGACCGTGACCGACTATGAAGTCGGCTGGAAAGCCACGTCGTTTGACGGTCATTTGAAGACGCAACTTGGCGGTTTCTACAGCGATTATAGTCACTTTCAGGTGTCGATTGGCGCCCCGACCGACCCTGTGGCGAGCACTGAACTCAATGCGCCTTCACCGACACACATCTATGGTGTCGAGGCGCAGGCGCAGGCGGTCTTTGGGGCGTTTGCCTTCGATGGCGGCCTGTCACTCATGCACAGCGCTCTTGGCACGTTCTTCGCCACAGACCCTCGCATTGCGAGCCCAACGCCGTGCAATGAGCTGACCGGACCGGCCAGCTCGTCCTGCGTGGACCTCACAGGACACCAACAGAACTATGCGCCGCCATTTACCGTCAATATTGGGGTTCAGTACGCCTTCGCCGTCTCTAACAGCGACACGATTACGCCGCGCGTGAACTTCAGCCATATCAATCCCCAGTGGGGCACAGTGTTCGAAAACGTCGCCCTGGGCGACAGACTTCAAGCCCGCAACCTGCTTGGAGCCCAGATCGCCTGGCACCACGGCGATTGGCTTGTGACGGCTTACGGCTCCAATTTGACCAACGAGGAGTACGTGTCGTCGGTCAACGGAACCCTTCGCTACGAGGGTCCGCCCCGGCAGTTTGGCGTGCGCCTGACCCGGGACTTCTAGCCTTGAGATATCGGATCGGCGGGCCTCCGCCTGGCCGGAGGCCCGCGTGACTTCAACCGAACCGATGCCGCAGACAGCGCTTCGCGACCAGGTCGCCACGCTGGGCCGGGTGGACGAAGCCTGTTCGCCCCGCGCGGCGGCGAGCTGGCTCCTCCTGCTGTTGCTGTTCGCCGCCTACGGCTCCCTGATCGCGGTCTTCCAAGGCGTTCAGGTCATCCTGCTTCCGGCCGCGCTGCAGGCGATCGCGCCGGCGACGAAGGTCGAGGTTCTCGGCCTGCTCACGACGCTCTCTGCGGCCACCACGGTCGTGGCGCTGGTTGTCGGCGGGCTGGTGTCCGATCGCACTCGCAGTCGATGGGGAAAGCGCGCGCCGTCACTGGCGATCTCATGCGCCGCCAGCCTGGTTCTTCTGCTGCTGATGGCGACGGCGAGGTCGGTGGCGCAACTCGCTTGGCTGATGCCCGCGCTTGGCTTTGCCTTGAACTACTATCAGGCGGTCTTGTTGGCGATGCTGCCCGATCGGATTCCCGATCATCAGCGCGGGCTCGCATCGGCCGCCATCGCCCTTGGGGTCCCGGCGGGGATCTTCTTGGGGGTCAACATCGCCGCCTACGCGCCGGGCCAAGTGGCCGGCTACCTGGGCCTTGCGGCCCTATTCCTTGCATCGACCGCTGCGCTGCTCCTACTCGCGCGCGAACCATCTTCGCTCGACCTTCCCAAGGTCGCACGTGCGCCACGGGCCAGCGCGGCGATCGCGGACACCTTCAGCAGCTTCCGCGACCGCGACTTCACCCTGACCTTCCTCGCCCGTTTCGTCCTGTTCCTCGCCTATTTCACCGTGATGGGCTACCTCTACTATGTCGTGCAGGACTACCTCGGTCTCGCCCGGCTTCCACAACACAATCCCAGCGTCGCCGTCAGCCAGGTGATGAGCCTGGCCACCCTAGGCTGGATCCTAATCACCCCGCTGACCGGCCTCATCGCCGACCGCCTGCACAGGACAAGGCTCTTCGTCGGCCTGTCCTCGATCGGAATCGGGCTCACCATGCTGTTGCCCGCCCTCTTCAGCGCCTGGCCCGCCATGCTGGCCTTCGGCGGTTTCATGGGCGTTTTCTTCGGCCTCTACATGGCAGTCGATTTCAAGCTGATGGCCATGGTGTTGCCGTCCCGCACGACGGCCGGGCGCGACATGGGCATCCTTTCCGTCGCGAGCTCGGGACCGATCGTCCTGGCCCCGGCGCTCGCCGCGACGATTATCGCCCTGGGCGGCTATCGCGAGCTCTTCGCCTTTGGCGGCGGAGCCGCCATCCTCGGTGGGATCTTCGCTTTCTTCGTCACCCGGCGCGATTGAGGAACGGCGCAGTGTCCCTTGCACCAGAATGCCGCGCCTTCCTGGCTGCCTGCGCCGCGGAGACTCCCAGGGTGGACTGGGCGTCGGGCGTCGAGGCCATGCGCCGGGCGAACGTCGCGCGGGAGCTTCGTTACGACGTTCAGGCGCCCGCCATGTGGCGCGAGCACTCGGCCAGCATCGCCGCCGATCATGGCGCTGAGGTCTCGCTTGACCTCTACGTCCCCAAGCCGCCGTCGGCGGGACCGCTTGGCGTGCTGCTGTTCCTTCACGGCGGCGGCTGGGTGATGTGCAGTCCGGCGAGCCACGCCAACATGTGCCGTTACCTTTGCGCCAGGGCTGGGGTCATCGGCGTCAATGTTGGCTATCGCCTGGCGCCGGAACACAGGTTCCCTGCGGCGCACCACGACGTAGCGGCTGCACTGGATTGGATCTTCGGCAATATCGCTGACTACGGCGGCGACGGCGCCCGCATCGCCGTGGCCGGCGACAGCGCCGGCGGCAACCTTGCGGCCGTCCTCGCGCAGGCCGCAGCCTGCGGCGAAGCTCCGCGCCTGGCCGCGCAGGCGCTCTTCTACCCCAGCGTCGCAATGGGAATCCGCGAGCGCTTCGCCTCCTGGAACGACTTTGGCGGCGGCGAATATGGTCTGTCCGACTCCGACGCCGAGTGGATGACCGGCCTATATCTGGAGCGCGCCGAGCAGCGCTTCGATACGTGGTTCAATCCTATTCTGGCGGATCGCCTGGAGGGCGCCGCGCCGGCGCTGATCATATCCGCCGAGTGCGATCCGCTGCGCGATGAAGGTCAGGCCTACGCGGCGCGGCTGGCCGCGAACGGCGTGAGGGTGGAGGCGCACTGCTTCCCCGGCATGATCCACGCCTTCATGAGCATGGCCGGGGCCATGCCGACCGCCTATCGCGCGCTCGACCTGGCGGGTGACTTCATCGCCGCCCACGCCGGTGGCGGCTGCGTGATGGCTACGGAGACGCGGTGTGAAACCTGAATCCCGTTCACACGCGGTCCGGGTCGGGCTCGTTGGGTCAGGTTTCATGGGGCGCGCTCACGCGCGGGCCTTTCTGTCGGCCCGATCCGTGTACGTCCTTTCACCGGCGCCGGTGCTCGATCTGATCGCCGACCAGGACGCCGAACAAGCCGCCGCCGCGGCCGCGGTCCTCGGGTTTGCCCGCTCGACGGGCGACTGGCGCAGGGTCGTTGTCGATCCCGACGTAGACCTTGTCGCCATCGCGACCCCCAACTTGCTGCACGCCCCCATCGCCCTGGCCGCCCTGCAAGCGGGCAAGGCCGTCTATTGCGAGAAGCCCCTCGCCGCGACCCTTGAAGACGCGACGGCGATGGTCGCGGCGTCGGAAGCGGCCGGCTTGCCGACCGGAGTCGGTTTCACCTATCTCCACAATCCGATGATCGGACTGGCCAGGGAGATCATCGCGTCGGGCGAGATCGGCGAAGTCACCGCCTTCCGGGGCGCCCATGCCGAAGACTTCATGGCGGCGGCCTCGGCGCCCTTCAACTGGCGCTGCGAGCCGGAAAACGCCGGCGGCGCCCTTGCCGACCTCGGCAGCCATATCATCGCCATGGCGCGTTATCTCGTCGGTCCAATCGACGCAGTGTCAGGCCGCCTTTCGACCGTCCATCGGAGGCGCCCGAGCGCCGGGGGCGCCCTGCGCGATGTCCACGTCGACGACCAAGCCGACGCGGTCGTGGGCTTCGCCTGTGGCGCGACAGGGACGCTGTCCGCGAGCTGGATCGCCAGCGGTTGGAAAATGGGCCTCTCATTCCAGGTCACCGGCACCAAGGGGTCCATCGCGTTCACCCAAGAGCGGCTGAACGAGCTGCAGCTGTTCAGCTCAGGTGGCGCAGCGCGGACCTCCGGTTTCACGACGATCCTCGCAGGACCGGAGCACCCCGGCTACGGCGCCTTCTGTCCCGCGGCCGGTCACCAGCTCGGCTATAACGAACTCAAGACCATCGAGGTCGAGGCGATGCTCGACGCCCTGGCGGGGCGACCGTCCGCCAGCAAGGACTTCCGGTTTGCCCTGGAGGTGGAGCAGATCGCGGACGCCATCCGCCGGTCTCATCGCGACCAGAGGTGGGTGGCGGTCCGATGAGAAGCACAGATCCGCGCCTCGCGGAGATTGAACATGCGCTGGTGGAGAGCGCCGACGCCGGGGCGACGGCTTCATGGACAGCTCCCGCCGCCCGATCCCGGGCATCGTGGCGTTTTCGACGATCATGTCGCCTGAGTTGGAGGGGACAATGCCGGCGCGCCCGTGTTCAAGACGATCGATCTTGGTGGCGACGGTCACCGCCGCAGCGGCCTGCGTCACACCGATGTCGGTGAAAGCTGCGATGGGTGGGCGACCCATCGCGAGCGTGGCCCAAGGCTCACTGGTTGGGACTGACGTGGGTCACGCGATCGCCTTCAAGGGCGTGCCCTTTGCCGCGCCGCCAGTTGGGGCGCGGCGTTTCCGGCCGCCGGCGCCGCCACAGCCCTGGGAAGGCCTGCGCGACGCCGGCGCGTTCGAGGCCGCGCCGATCCAGCCGGCGCCTCCAGTCGACATTCCTTACCGCGCCTATCTCGGGGCCGAGACTTCGGAAGATTGCCTCTACCTCAACGTCTGGCGCCCGCTAAAGCCCGGACCGCATCCCGTGCTGGTCTGGATCCACGGCGGGGGCAACGTAGCCGGGGCCGCGTCTCAGGGCGCCGACGGCGCCGCGTTCGCCCGCTCCGGCGTCGTCTGCGTAACGATCGGCTACCGCCTCGGAGCCTTCGGGTTTCTCGAGCTTGGGCAAATCCTCGGCGAGTCTTATCGTGGCAGCGGCGTCAACGGACTACGCGATCAGATCGCCGCCTTGCGCTGGATCGGCGACAACATCGCCGCCTTCGGCGGCGACCCCGATCGAGTGACGATCTGCGGCGCCTCGGCGGGCGCGAAGAACGTGGTCGCTCTCATGGCGTCGCCTCTGGCGCGCGGCCTGTTTTCCGCCGCCGCCGTCCAAAGCGGCGGACAAACGCTCCACGACACGTGCAGCGCCGATCACGTGGCGGCCCTCGTCGTCGAACGCCTGGAAGGTGACGCCAAGGGTCCGGTCGATCTGATGACGATCCCAGCGGAGACCCTCAACAGAGCGCAGGTGGGCGTGATCAACGCCTACGATCGCCCATTCCCATTCAGGGCGGTCATCGGGACCGACGTCGTGCCCCGCGCACCTCTCGAGGCTCTGGGTGACCGGCGCGGGCCGCGCCATCGACTGCTGATCGGAGGCAATCGCGACGAGTCGATCATGTTCCTGGACCGCAGCCGTGCGGATCAGCCGATCGCACAGCTCGACCTGGCCAACATCGAGGTCGCCGCCGCACGGCCGATCGCAGCGGCCTATGACCGCCTTTTCCCGGATCCGAACCTCCTGCGGCGGCGGGTACGCTTTGTGTCGGCGGAGGAATACGGCGTTCCCTCCGCCCGCATCGCCGACGCGGCCCGACGGCACGGCGATGTCTGGATGTATCGGTTTGAGCAGGAGGCGACCTCAGGGCCGTTTGCAGGATGGGCCGGGCACGGCAGCGAAGAAACCTACGTCTGGAAGGCGTTCGATGACCCGTTGATGCGCATGGCGTTCGGAGCCGTGACGCCGGAGGGCCGCCAACTGGGAGATGAGATGCACGCCCGGTGGTGCGCCTTTGCGCAGGGCCGTGAGCCCGACATCCCCGGGCGGATCGCCTGGCCACAGTTCGACGGCGCGCGGGTGATCGTCTTCGGGGACAACCAATCGCGATTGGGCGAGGTGGAAGGCCAGGAACTCGCACTTTGGGATGGGCAAGCTCTGAGCGCCACCGGTCCGGGAGGGTGTCGATGAACCATCTGTCCGCCGGCTCCGCAAAGACGCTCGACCTGCTCGCCATCGGGCGCTCGAGCGTCGATCTCTACGGCGAGCAGGCCGGCGGGCGCCTTGAGGACATGGCTTCCTTCGCCAAGTACGTCGGCGGCAGCCCGACCAACACGGCCATCGGCGGCGCCCGGCTCGGGCTCTCCACTGCGCTCCTGACCCGCGTCGGCGGCGACCACATGGGGCGGTTCATCCGCGAGCAGCTGGTGCGCGAGGGTGTCGACGTGGGCTCGGTGATCGCCGACCCGGACCGGCTGACCGCTTTGGTGATCCTCGGCATCCGCGACCGCGAGACCTTCCCGCTGATCTTCTACCGCGAGAACTGCGCCGATATGGCGCTGAGCCCCGCCGACGTCGACGAGGCGCAGGCTAAGGCCGCCCGCGCGGTGCTGATCAACGGCACCCACCTTTCGCAGCCCGGCGTGTTCGCCACCTCCATCCGCGCCGCCGAGTTCGCCTGCTCGGCCGGCGGCAAGGTGGTGTTCGACGTCGACTACCGGCCGGTGCTTTGGGGCCTGACCGCCCGCGATCTCGGCGAGAACCGCTTCGTCCCCCACGCCGAGGTGACACGGACGCTGCAGCAAGTGCTGCCGCTCTGCGACCTGATCGTCGGCACCCAGGAGGAGATCCACATCCTGGGCGGCGTCGCCGACACGCTGGCGGCCCTGAAGGTGGTCCGCGAACGCACCGCCGCCTTGCTGGTGTTGAAGCGCGGGCCGATGGGGTGCGTCGCGTTCGAGGGCGATATTCCCGCCTCGCTCGACGACGGCGTCGTGGGCCCGGGATTCGAAGTCGAGGCGTTCAACGTGCTGGGCGCGGGCGATGCGTTCATGGCCGGGTTCCTCCGCGGCTGGCTCCGTGACGAGCCGCTGACCCGGGCTTGCGAGCTCGCTAATGCCGCCGGGGCCATCGTGGTCTCGCGCCACGGCTGCGCGCCGGCCATGCCAACCTGGCCCGAGATGCAGGCCTTCCTCGCCGCCGAGGGCCGGCCGTTCCGGCTGCGCGAGGACCGCGATCTCGAACACGTCCACTGGGCCACGACCCGCGTCCGGCGCTACGATGCGCTCAGCGTACTGGCCATCGACCATCGCGCCCAGTTCGAGGATCTGGCCCGCGAAGCCGGCGCCGACCCGGCGCGCGTCGGCGCCTTCAAACGCCTGGCGCTGGACGCGGTGGGCCTGGTGGCGGGCGGGGATCCGCGCTTCGGCATCCTGCTCGATGGTCGCTTCGGCTTCGAGGCGCTCGCGGCAGCGGCGGATACTCCCTACTGGATCGGCCGGCCGATCGAGGCGCCCAAGTCGCGTCCGCTGGCGTTCGAAGGGGCCGAAGACCCGGCCGTCACGATCGCCGAGTGGCCGCTCGGCCACGTGGTCAAGGCGCTCTGCCACTACCATCCCGACGACGCGCCGGCCTTGCGGGAGCGTCAGGAGCGGCAGATCGTGCGGCTGTTCGAGGCGTGCCGGAAGACCCGCCACGAGTTGCTGCTCGAGATCATCGCGCCGCCGCAGAGCTCGCCCGATCCGCTGGCCGTGGCGCGCTCGCTGGCCAGAATCTACGACCTCGGTGTCAAGCCCGATTGGTGGAAGCTCGAGCCGCTGGCCGACCCCGCCGCCTGGCGGGCGATCGAACGCGTCATCGCGGCCCGCGATCCGTGGTGCCGCGGCGTGGTGCTGCTCGGTCTCTCGCAACCGGCCGAGACTCTGGTGGCGGCGTTCCGCGCGGCGGCCGATGTCGGCGTGGTCAAGGGTTTCGCCGTCGGCCGCACGATCTGGCAGGCGCCGGCCAGAGCCTGGCTCGCCGGCGAGATCGACGACGATACAGCGCGGCGCCAACTCGCCGAGCGGTTCCAGGCGCTGGTCGACGCCTGGCGCCTCGAGCGGGCCGCCGTGGGTCGTGCGGCATGAGCCGGGTCCGCCTCACCGCCGCGCAGGCCACGGTGCGCTGGCTTGCCGCCCAGCAGGTCGAGCTGGACGGAGCCAAGGTCGCGTTCTTCGCCGGCGTCTGGGCGATCTTCGGCCACGGGAACGTCGCGGGGCTCGGCGAAGCGCTCTACGGCGCCCGGGACACGCTGCCGACCTACCGGGCCCACAACGAGCAGGCGATGGCCCACGCCGCCATCGCCTACGCCAAGCAGATGCGCCGCCGCCGCGCGATGGTCTGCACCGCCTCGATCGGACCGGGCGCCACCAACATGGTCACCGCCGCAGCGCTGGCCCACGCCAACCGGCTGCCAGTGCTCTTCCTGCCCGGCGACGTCTTCGCCGGCCGCGGCCCGGAACCGGTGCTGCAGCAGATCGAGGATTTCGCCGACGGCGCGGTCAGCGCCAACGACTGCTTCCGGCCGGTGTCGCGTTACTTCGACCGCATGACCCGCCCGGAGCAGTTGCTGGTAGCCCTGCCGCGCGCCATGGCGGTGCTGACCGACCCCGCGACTTGCGGCCCGGTGACGCTCGCCTTCTGCCAAGACGTCCAGGCCGAGGCCTACGACTGGCCCGACACGTTCTTCGCCGAGCGCCTCTGGCGTTTCCGCCGCCCGCCGCCCGAGCCCGCCGTGATTGCGGACCTCGCCGGCCGCGTGCGCGCCGCCGGGGCTCCGCTGCTGATCGCCGGCGGCGGCGTGCTCTATTCCGGCGCCGAGGCCGCGCTCGCCGACTTCGCCGCCGCTCATCGGCTGCCGGTGGCCGAGACGCAGGCCGGCAAGGGCGCGCTGCGTTGGGACCATCCGACGGCGCTCGGCTCGATCGGCGTCACCGGCTCGTCGGCGGCCAACGCGGCGGCTGCGGCGGCCGACCTCGTGATTGGGATTGGCACGCGGCTGCAGGACTTCACGACCGGCTCGCGCGCCCTCTTCGCCAATCCGGACCGGGCGCTGGTGCAGATCAACGTCCAGCCTTACGACGCCTACAAGCACGGGGCCGCGCCGGTGGTCGGCGATGCGCTGGCGGTGATCGAGGCGCTCGGCGCTGCGCTCGCAGGCTGGGCGGCGCCAAGCGGTTGGGTGGATCGGGGCCGCGTCGGCATGGCGGCCTGGAACCGCGATGTCGAAGCCGTCACCGGGCGCGGCAAAGCGGCCTTCCCGTCCGACGCCCAGGTCATCGGCGCGGTCCGGCGCGTCGTCGGCGACGACGCCGTGGTGGTCTGCGCCGCCGGCGGCCTCCCGGGCGAGCTGCACAAGCTCTGGCGCGTGGCGCGACCCGGCGGCTACCACGTGGAGTACGGTTACTCCTGCATGGGCTACGAGATCGCCGCCGGCCTCGGCGTGAAGCTGGCCGAGCCTGACCGCGACGTCGTGGTCATGCTCGGGGATGGCTCGTACCTGATGATGAACTCCGAGATCGCCAGCGCGGCGATGCTCGGCCTGAAGCTGACCATCGTGGTGCTCGACAACCGCGGTTTCGGCTGCATCGACCGGCTGCAGCGCAGCACCGGGAGCGCCGGTTTCAACAACCTGCTGGCCGACGCTCTCCAAGCGGCGCCGCCGCAGATCGATTTAGCCGCCCACGCCGCCAGCCTTGGCGCCCGTTGCCAGGCGGTCGCCGGCGCCGAGGCGCTTGAGGCCGCGCTCGCTCGGGTGCTGGCCGAGGGCGGCGTCAACGTGGTGGTGATCGAGACCGATCCCGCCACCTCCACAGCGGCCGGCGGCACTTGGTGGGACGTACCGCCGGCCGAGGTCTCGCCGCGTCCGCAAGTGCAGGCCGCCCGCGCCGTCTACGACGCGGTCCGCAAGAACCAACGGCTCGGAGATTAACCGGCATGAGTATCCGCTTCGGGGTCAGCCCCATCGCCTGGGTCAACGACGACATGCCCGAGCTCGGCGGCGCCACGACGCTGGAGACGATCCTCGGTGACGCCCGCGACATCGGCTTTGCCGGTGTCGAACTCGGCGGCAAGTTCCCCCGTGAACCGACGACGCTAAGGCCGCTGCTCACGCGCTTCAGCCTCGACCTGGTCGGCGGCTGGTTCAGCGGCAACCTGCTCGTCCAGGACATCGACGCCGAACTGACGGCCGCCCAGCCCCATATTGCCCTGTTGCAGGCGATGGATAGCCGCGTCTTCGTCTACGCCGAGACCAGCGACGCCATCCACGCTCAGATCGAGACGCCGCTGACCGCGACCCCTCGCCTCGCCGCCGGCGGCTGGCGCCGGTTCGGCGAGCGGCTGACGCGCCTAGCCGACGCCGTCGCCGCCGAGGGCCTCGCCTTCGCCTACCACCACCACCTCGGCACCGTGGTCGAGCGGCCGGAGGACTTGGAGGCGTTCCTGGCCGCCACCGGCCCGTCGGTTGGCCTGACACTCGACACCGGTCACGCGGCGCTGGGCGGCGTCGACCCCGCCGCCCTGATCCGCGCCCATCCGGCCCGCGTCACCCACGTGCACTGCAAGGACGTCCGCCGCGCGGTGTTCGACCAGATCCGGAGCGAGGGGAGTAGTTTCCTGCAGGGCGTGCTTGCCGGCATGTTCACGGCGCCCGGAGACGGCGGTCTGGACTTCGGCCCCGTGATGCAGGCGCTGGCCGACATCCGTTACGCAGGCTGGGTTATCGTCGAGGCCGAGCAGGACCCGGCTGTCGCCGACCCGAAAACCTATGGCGCGCTCGGCCTTTCCACACTACGCCGTGCCGCGGAGGCCGCCGGCTTGAAGGAGGCAAAGCAATGAACCTGCTGGTTCGACCTCACGCCCCTGCCGCGGACGGCGCGGTGCTCGACATCACGCCGCAGAGCGCGGGCTGGCAGCACGTTGGCTTCCGCGTCCACAAGCTCGCGCCGGGCCAGCGCGCCGGGGCCGAGACGCCCGGCCGCGAGACCTGCCTCGTCATCCTCTCGGGGACCGCGGACGTGACCGCAAGCGGCCGGGTCTTTGCCCGCTGCGGCGACCGCGCCAGCGTGTTCGAGGACGCCCCGCCGGCCGCGGTCTATGTCCCGGCCGGCGCGGCCTGGAGCGTCACCGCCCACGGCGAGGTCGAACTGGCGGTCTGCACCGCGCCCGGGTCCGGCGCCGGAGCGCCCCGGTTGATCGAGCCCACCCGGATGAGCCGCGAGGTGCGGGGTGAGGGCGCCAACACCCGCCAGGTCCGCAACATCCTGCCTGAATCCGAGCCGGCCGAGAGCCTCTTGGTGGTCGAGGTGATCACCCCTGGCGGCCACTGGTCGAGCTATCCGCCGCACAAGCACGACACCGCCACGCCTGGCGAGGAATCCGCGCTGGAGGAGACATACTACCACCGCCTCAAGCCCGCCCAGGGCTTCGCCTTCCAGCGCGTCTACACCGACGACCGCAGCCTCGACGAGACCATGGCGGTGGAGGACGGCGACGTGGTGCTGGTGCCGCGCGGCTACCATCCCGTCGGCGCGCCGCACGGCTACGACCTCTACTACCTGAACGTGATGGCCGGCCGCGAGCGGCGCTGGATCTTCAGGAACGACCCCGCCCACGCCTGGATCGCCCGCAAGCCCTGACACGTCGAGAGACCGCAGAGCGGGTGCGGTCTTCGAGAGTTCAGTGGTCGGATCTGACGGACGCCATGCGCTATATGACCATCTACATGGTCAGGAGTGGAGCATGGACGTCGTCAATCTGGCGGGCGCCGCGGCTCACTTGAGCGAGCTGGTCGGGGCCGGCGACTCGATCGCCACCACGCGTGGCGCCAATCCTGCGATGCGCAAAGCGCGAAGCAGGATGGCCGGGCAGGACTCGAATTTGTCTAAGGAATCGGCGTTAGTCGGGTCGCATTTACCCGTAATTTTACCCTCGGTGCCGCAATAGCGGACTGGACCGACCGAAATTGCAGGAACGAAAGCGAAAGAGAAGTAGAACCTTCGTGTGCAATCCGTGCACACGCGTCCAGGTAACTAGTTGAAAACACTAATGACTCTGTCCAGTCCATCATCGGGGCGATGCAGATACGGTAGGCGGGAACGTCCATCGGCGCCTTATACCGTGGCGGTCGGATGTGGGGAAAAGCCGGCGCTGGCGCCGACCCCAAGGCGCCGCCTGCCTCTTGCCACTCGCGTGCGAGAAGGCTCAGATCGGCTCCGGGCTCTCGTTGGCGCTGCAGGAATGACGGGGGTTCCCGATGTATGATCTGCTCCGCGGCCTCACGGTGATCGAGGCATCGTCCTTTGTCGCGTCGCCGACCGCCGGGCTCTATTGCGCGCAGATGGGCGCCGAGGTGATCCGGGTCGACCAGATCGGCGGTGGACCGGACTTCCGGCGCTGGCCGGTGACCGCCAACAATGACTCCCTCTATTGGGAGAACCTCAACCGCGCCAAGAAGTCGGTCGCGCTCGACCTCGCCAGGCCCGAGGGACGCGAGTTGCTGCAGCGACTGGTGCGGGCGACCGGCCAGTTCATCACCAATTTTCCGGCGTCGGGCTTCCTTTCGCACGAGGTGCTGGCGGCGGGACGGCCGGATCTCGTCACCGTGCGGGTCATGGGTTGGGCCGATGGGTCGCCGGCCCTCGACTACACGGTCAATAATTCCGTCGGCTATCCGATGATGACCGGAGTGGGCCCCGAGCCGGTCAACCACGTGCTGCCGGCCTGGGATCTGCTCACCGGAGCTTACGCCGCCTTCGCTCTCCTGGCCGCGATCCACCACCGCGCGGGAACCGGCCAGGGCGCAGAGGTGCGTCTACCGCTGTCGGACGTCGCCATCGGCGCCGTGGCCAATCTCGGCGGCATCGCCGAGGCGCTTTCCACCGGTGAGAATCGCCCGCGGCTGGGCAATGCCGTCTACGGATTGTTCGGACGCGACTTCGTGACCGGCGATGGCGTACGCACGATGATTGTCGTGGTCACGCCGCGACAGTGGGCGAATCTCGTGTCGGCCCTCGATCTCGGCGAAGCGGTGGCGCGCATCGAGGCTGAGCGCGGCGTCGACTTCGCCAGGGAAGACGGCCTGCGATACATCCACCGTGACGCGCTCTATCCCTTGTTCGAGGCGGCGATCGCGGCCCGCGCCCACCCCGATCTCGCCGCCGCCTTTGACGCCGGCGGAATCGTCCACTCGGCCTATCGCACCCTGCTAGACGCGGCCCGCGACCCCGAGCTGGTGGCCAACAACCCGATCTTTGGCGCGGCGGAGAATCCCAGCGGCGTCGCCTATCCCGCGGCTGGGGCCTTCGCCACCGTTCCGCAGCTACAGCGCGGGCCGCCCCGCCCAGCCCCGCGCAATGGCGAGCATTCCGAAGAGATCCTGGCCGAGCGCCTCGCACTTTCTTCGGGCGAAATTGCGCGCCTGATCGACGCCGGTGTCGTCGGCGTCGCCTGATCGGAGGTCCCGGCGATGAGCGAATGGCAGGCATGGGTCGGCCGGCGGCAAACCCAAACCGATGGGATTGACCCGGGGCTCGCCGCGCGCTGGCTCGCCACCCTCGATCGCACCGCGCCGGCCGACGGGGCCACGCCACAGGGATTCCACTGGTGTCTCTGTCTGCCCGACGCGCCAACGGCGCGGCTCGGCCCTGACGGCCATCCACGGCGCGACGACAGTCCTGCTGGCTTCCTGCCGCCCGTGTCCCTTCCCCGCCGGATGTGGGCCGCGAGCAAAGTCGAATTTCTGGCGCCACTGCGGCCGGGCGAGGCCGTTACGCGCCACTCGCGGCTGGCGTCCGTGACCGAAAAACAGGGCGGCTCGGGGCGGCTGGTGTTCGTGGACGTCGAGCACGAGACCTTCGCGCGGGCGAGCCTGGCGGTGCGCGAGACGCAATCGATCGTCTATCGCGAGGCCGCTACGGCCGGGACGCCGGCGGTTCCTCCCCTGCCCGGTGATGAGCATTTCAATCCGGCCGGCTGGGACGCCCATCGGGCGCTGACGCCTGGCGAGGCGCTGCTGTTCCGCTATTCGGCGCTGACCTTCAACAGTCACCGCATCCACTACGATGCGCCCTACGCCGAAGGCGAAGAAGGCTACCGCGGCCTGGTGGTGCAGGGACCGCTGACCGCCACTCTGCTGCTCGATCTGGCCCAGCGCCAATTCGGCGACAATGCCTTGAAGCGCTTCGCTTTTCGCGGCGTGTCACCGGCTATCGCCGGCGAGGCCCTTCACCTCGTCCTGCGCGGGGCGCCAGACGCTATCGAATTGGCGGCCTTCGCCAGTGACGGACGTCAGGTTATGTCCGCCGCGGCGGCCTTGTGACACTGGCCCGTCACAGGCACAGAAGCTTCGCATTGCGCCGCTAGACTGCCCGCCATCCTCAAACGCAGGAGGCGTCTCAATGAACAGCGAACCGGAACCCACCGCTGAAGCGGTCGTCGACGACATCGACCATGTCCTTGGCCATTCGTGGTTCTTCGATCCCCTGACCATTCAGGTCTCCATCGCCGGCGGCAAGGTGACTCTCTCCGGCCACGTCCGCTCGCAACGGGAACGTCGCATGGCGGCCGCCGCGGCTTGGGCCCACGAGGGCGCCACAGATGTCGATAATCGCTTGGTCGTCGCCGAGACCTAGGCGCCGCGCCTGAAACTCGACCCTTCTGAGGTCATTCAAGCCCGCGCTCATCCGTTCTCGAAATCCGCCGCGTTGTCGCCCAGCAGGAAGCGCGGCCCGGCGCCGCCGCGGGCGGCGCGGTCGCCGGGATTGTAGAGCGCGCAGCGATCGAGCGAGAGGCAGCCGCAGCCGATGCAGCCATCGAGGCGGTCGCGCATGCGCTCCAGCATGGCGATGCGCTCGTCCAGCGCGCCCCTCACCTGTTCGCCGATCTCCGCCCACTCCTGACGCGAAGGGGCGCGGCCTTCAGGTAGGGCGCGCAAGGCGGCTTCGATCTCGGCGAGGCTGAGCCCGAGCTTTTGCGCGATCAGCGCAAAGGAGAGCCGTCTCAGGTCGGCGCGCGGGAAACGGCGCTGGTTTCCGGCCGTGCGGACCGCCGCCACCAGGCCGCGACTCTCATAGTAGCGGATCGCCGACACCGAGAGGCCGGTGCGCGTGGCGACTTCTCCGATTGTCAAAAGGTTGCGGGGCGCAGCGCTCATAACTTTGTCTCTTGACCTCAAGTTAGCTTGAGGTTTCACAACCATCAACATCAACTTGATGGAGCCCGGCATGAACGCCCCGAAGATCGAACATGTGAACCTGACCGTCCGAGACCCGGATCGCACCGCGCGCCTGATGGGGGTGATCTTCGGCTGGCGCGAGCGTTGGCGCGGGCCCGCCCTCAACGGCGGCCGGACGATCCACGTCGGCTCCGAGACGCACTACCTCGCCCTCTACACGCCTCAGCAAGGTCCGGGTGACGAGGCTTTCCACAAGGGTCGACCCCTGAATCACGTCGGCGTCGAGACCGACGATCTGGACGGAGTCGAGGCGCGGGTCATCGCCGCCGGACTGAAACCCTTCAACCACGGCGACTATGCGCCGGGTCGGCGCTTCTATTTCTTCGACCCGGACGGCATTGAATTCGAGGTGGTCAGCTACGCCGCCAGCGTCTAAGTCAACAATCATTGACATAGACTTGCGGCGGACCGAAGCTCGCGGCGAGGCTGGGAGAACCCGGCCGCAACGGAGGACGCCATGACGCTCGCCATGGAGCGCGCCGCCGACGTCGAGGACGTCCGCGCCATTCCGCTCGCCGCGCTCAACCCTGCTCGCACCGACCGCTTCCAGGCCGACACCATCTGGCCGGTGTTCGCGCGTCTGCGGCGGGAGGACCCAATCCACTTCACGCCGGACAGCGAGTTCGGGCCTTACTGGTCGATCACCCGCTGGAACGACATCCTGGCGGTGGACACCGACCATGAGGCCTTCTCGTCGGCCGAAGGCATCGGCCTCGTCAACAAGGCGATGATGGAGGAGCAGGAGAAGGCGCTCAAAGCCATGGGTATCGAGCCGCGCCGCCGCGGCGGGGCGGGCTTCATCACCATGGATGAGCCCGAGCACAGCGTGCATCGCAAGGCGGTGAGCCCGACCGTGGCCCCGGCGAACCTCGCCAAGATGGCCTCGATTGTGCGCGAGCGGGCCGGCGCGATTCTCGACGGCCTGCCGATCGGCCAACCGTTCGATTGGGTCGACCTGGTCTCCAAAGAGCTCACTGCCATGACCCTGGCGACACTCTTCGACTTTCCCTTCGAGCAACGGCGCAAGCTGCCCTACTGGTCCGACATGTTCATGAACCAGCCCGGACACGGACCGGCGAAGAGCTGGC